>Ga0247727_10000507_pt1 | contig 94614 bp, 86 predicted proteins | sample WisWelCaveWW1625_FD_202498 | JGI IMG/M metagenome (GOLD analysis project Ga0247727, IMG submission 202498) | Biofilm microbial communities from Wishing Well Cave, Virginia, United States - WW16-25 | ecosystem: Environmental > Aquatic > Deep subsurface > Groundwater > Cave microbial mat | place...
CGGCACTCCTGCCGACGCTTGGTTGGGCGGCCCCGTGCGCCGAGATGAGTCTCGGCGCGGCAGACACGAGTGTCTGCGCCACGTCTGGGAACATACGTCATCGTAATTCCGAACGTGAGCACTTAGTTAGAAGCCGTCATCGGCGGGGTGCGCGGCGGCTTCCCGAGCCAGCAAGGCGCGCTTGCGGGCCGTCCCCCAGCGATAGCCGCCGAAGGCGCCGGTCTTGAGAATCACGCGGTGACAGGGGATGAGCATCGCGACCGGGTTGGCGGCCACGGCCGAGGCTACGGCTCGCGTGGCCCGCGGCGCGCCGATGGCGGATGCCACGTCCTCATAGCAGGCCACCGAGCCCGCCGGAATCCTCAGCAGCGCTTCCCAGACCTTCAACTGGAAGTTCGTGCCCCACAACTCGAGCGGGGCGCGATGCGAGCGGAAGGCGTTCCGGGCCCACGGCCGCGTTTCCTTGTCGGAGGCCGTCAGCCGCGCTCCGCCGAAGCGCTCCCGCAGCCGCGCCACGGCCTCGCGCTCGCTGTCCTGGACGAACGCCAGGGCGCAGATGCCGCGCCCGGTGATCGCCACCAGGCAGCGGCCGAACGGGCCGGCATGGATTCCGTAGCGGATGACGACGCCGGCGCAGCGTCGTTTCATCTCCCCGGGAGTGACGGCGTGCACGGCCACCATCAGGTCGTGCAGCCGGCCGGGGCCGCTGAGACCGGCCTCGTAGGCCGCATCCAGCACGCTCGCCCGCCGCTCGCGCAGCAGTTCGCCGGCGAAATCGGCGGTGAGGAACTGGAGGAAACGCTTCGGGCTGACTCCCACCCCTTGGCGAAACACGCGCTGGAAATGAAACTCGCTCAGCCCGGCCACTCGCGCGGCTTCGCCCAGGCGCGGTTGTTCGGCCCGGTGCTCGTCCAGATAGTGGATGGCTTTTTCGATACGCCCGTAAGTGTCGAGCATGTTTTCCTCCCGCGCTTTCCAGGTTGCCATGCGCGGGTCTGGAGATCCACCCGATTCTTGCGGCGCCGCGCTATTTCGGGAAGATCAGGTTCAGCTCTTCCAGCCCCGGCTGGCGCCCGTATTCGCACAGCTCGAACGACTCGGTGTAGCGCACCTGGGCGGCCCGCTCGGCGCCGTAGCGCTTCTCGAGCGAAGCGCGCACCGCCGGAGTCAACGGCTGGATGCGCATCTGCGCCAACCATTTCCTGCGCGCCGCCGGCTCCTTTGGTACCTCGGCCAGACGGCCGTCCACCCACGGCAGCCATTCGTAGAACTGCGACGTGTGCGCGTCGAGCGCGCTCACCTTGGTTTCCCAGACGTCGTCGATGGCCACCACCACGTCGGGCCGGAACGCGTTGGGCCGCTGGAAGCCGTCCTGGTAGTAGATGAACACCGGGTTCTTGCGCAGCGGCGGCGTGTCGGGCGCGACGTTGGGGACCACCACCATGTAGGCGGCGTCCTGCACCAGCACGCCCGTGTAGCGATGGTCCGGGTGGTAGTCGTTGGGCCGCGGCGCGATGACCACGTCGGCGTTCCAGCGGCGGATGGCGCGGATCACCTGCTTGCGCACCTCCACCGACGGCAGCAGCTCGCCGTCGTGGTTGTCCAGCACCTCGTATTCGGCGATCCCGAGCCGCCGCGCGGACTCCTGCGTCTCCTGGTAGCGGCGCATGGCGAGCATCCCGCCGCCCTGCCCCTGGTGCCCGGCGTCGCCGTTGGTCACCGAGAGGAACTTTACCGCGTGGCCCGCCTTGGCGAGCTTCGACGCGGTGCCGCCGAACTTGATGTCGCAGTCGTCCGGGTGGGCGCCGATGGCGATGATCCGCAGCCGTGCCTCCTGCGCCCATAGCGCGCAGCCGCCGGCGATCAGAAGCAGAAAAAGTTTGGACATGGTTTACGCTCCAAAAACACCTTTCCAGGTGGCTTCCTTACCCGTGTACAGCGCCGTGCGGCCGAGCACGGCGATCATCGTGCTCAGCGCCGAGCGCTCGCCCACGTTCTCCAGGTCGCCGCTCGCGATGCGGCCGAGGAACGCCTCGATCCCGTCGTAGGTGATGTCGCGCTTGGACTCGATCGTCTCGCTCTCCTTCGGCCCGCGGATGTGGACCATGCGGGCGCGCGAGGTGGTGATCACCCCCTTGGTTCCGGTGAACTCTTCGCCGACGCGGCTGAATCCAAGCGGGCTCAACTGGTTCGCCTCGAAGTTCACGTGGATGCCGCCGGGGAACTCGAACGTCAGGCTCAGGTGGTCCAGGATCTCCATCGTCGTGCGCACCTTGCGCCCGCCCCAGCCCACCGCGCGCAGCGGCAGCCCGCCGAGGAACCAGTGCAGCACGTCGAAATTGTGGCAATCCTGCTCGACGATGAAGTCGCCCGAGTAGTCGCGGTAGCAGAACCAGTTGCGGAGCTTTTCGATCTTAGGGTCCGCGTAGGGCACGCGCTTGAACGGGTCGCCCGAGATCCAGAAGCCGCGCGCGTTGGCGAGCTCGCCGATCTGTCCCTCCCGGATGCGCCGGAAGGCTTCCAGGTAGACCGGCCCGTAGCGCTGCTGGAAGCCGACCGAGATGCACTTGTTCGGGTCGGCCTTGCGCGAGGCGGCGATCACGCGGCGGCAACCCTCGACATCGACGCCCATCGGCTTCTCGCAATAGATGTGCTTGCGCGCCTGGACCGCGGCCTCGAGCATCCGCGGGTGCTCGAAGGGGGGCGTGGCGATCAGCACCGCGTCCACGCCCGAGGCGAGCAGCTTCTCGTAATCCTTGTAGACGGCCGGCCGGTCGGCCTTGATCCGCTGGATGCCGGTTTCGATGCGGTCGTCGAACAGGTCGCACAGCGCGGTGATGCGCGCGCGCGGGTCGGCGTTGACGATGGCGGCGTCATAAGAGCCCCGGCCGCCGACCCCGATCAGGCCGACCGAAATCTTCGAGTTGGCCTGCGAGCCGCGCACCAGTTGCGGCGCGACGATGGTGAACGCCCCGGCCGCGCCCGAATGCAGCAGGTCGCGTCGGGAAACCGGTGACAAGACATGGTCCATGGAATGCCTCCTGTGCGGGAACTTAATTATATGTCAGCCGTCGTGGGCGCCCGGCCGGCGCCTTCTTCGCCGTGCGCCTCGCGGTGAAGCTGGCTCAGGCGCATCCGCGTAGCCATCAGGGCGATGAAGCCGCCCAGCCACAGCGGGCCGGTCACGATGACGAACAGCAGCGTGGCGAAGCCGGTCGCCTCCGCACGATCCACGCCGAACAGGCCGAGCGTCAGCACCGTGGCCAACTGCACCGAGCCGAGATTCGCCGGCGCTTGCGGCGGCACGCTCGCCAGCCTCACGACCATCAGCACGGTCGCCGCCGACCATATCGAAAGCTCCAGCCCGTAGCCGCGCATCAGGCACCAGATCGGGAACACCTGCAACGCCAGGTAGAGGAAGCTCAACACAACGGCGCCGAAGAAGGACCGCGAGCGGCCCATGGCGTGGAGCCCGTCCACCACGTGCCGGAGCGCCTTCGCCCACCGGCTGCGCGACACCGCCGCCTGGGCGCGGCTCCGGTGGATCACCGCCCAGGCGATCACGCCGCCTAGACCCAGGACGATCAGCAGAAGAACATTCCCGCCCTGGACCATCGCGCCCGGCAGCTTGACGAATTGCGCGGCGACGAAGAAGCCCAGCAGCAGCCAGACGCCGTCCAGCACCCGCTCGATCACCACCGAGGAGAGCACCATCGGGAACGGCAGCCCGCTCCAGCGGCTGAGCAGGTAGCAGCGGATCACCTCGCCGCTGCGCAGCGGCAGCGCTTCGTTGGCGAACAGGCCGATGTAGACCGCCTGGATGGTCCGCATCACCGGCAGCCGGGCCAGCGGGCTGAGCAGCACGTTCCACCGCCATCCCATGACGAAGTAGACCAGGACGTCGAACACCACCGAGACCCAGATCCATCGCCAGTCGGTCGCCTTCAGCCGCGCCAGCTCGCCCCGCCAGTCGAAGCCGCGATAGACCCAGACCAGGCAGGCGATCGAGATCGCGTAGCCGAGTAGGGGGAATAGCCAGGAGGGAGTTTTGCGCGGCGCTCCCGAGCTCTCGCGTGCGTCCATGGGCGCCAACTACCATCATACAAGCTCGCCGCAGGGAGCGGCCGGTGGCTATCGATACGGTTTGGTCAGCACCAACTCCATCTCGACCTGCCCGGAGCCTGCCGAAAGACTCCTCGCTCACACTGCGCATCACCTCGGCGGGCTAGGCGCGCTCGGTCCGCCATTCGACGCGGCGTCCCACCACATGGAGCAGCGTCGACCACACCGACGCGGCAACATCGATCACGAACATGGGCGGAGCGACGAACACATAGGCCCACCGGGGGCCCGGATCGTGCGCGCGCAGGAGCGCCGCCAGCGTACCGCAGAGGATGGCGGCGAAATATGCGGCAACCCAAACAGGATGCAACCGGCCGAACCAAATCAGTAAAAGTCCGGCGACCAGGATCAGCCGGTCGGCGTATCCGGTGGCGGTCAGCCACGCTTCCAGTCCACGCGCGCGAGACGAGGAAAGATAAAGGCCCGAGGTCCAGCGGGTGCGTTGGCGCCAAAAGCGGCCCAAAGTGGACACGACCAGCACGTGCGCTTGCGCCCCTCGAATCCAGCGCGTGCGGAGACCACGGGCGGTGAAGGCGAACGAAAGCTCGATGTCTTCCGAGAAACTGCCGGGCGGAAAGCCGCCCGCGGCCTCCAGGTCCAGCCGGCGGTAGAGGCAGTTCGAGCCTACCACCGGAGGATTTGCGCCGCAGCGGTCTTTGCCGGCCAGGATCACCGTCTGATATACCCAGGTTTCCAAAGCCGCATAACGCGCCACCACGGATTGCGCGGCATTCGCGGGCAACAGCAACCCGCTGGCAGCGGCGACGCGCGGGTCCTCGAACGCACCTGCCAGCGAGGCCAGATGCGTGGCAGCCGGCCGCGTGTCGGCGTCGTAGATGGCCACCAGATCGGAGGGCGGTGCGGCGGCCAAAGCCCGATTGAGAGCCACGGATTTCCCTTCGCTCACCGGACCGATGAGGACGCTCGCGTTGGGCCGGCCCGCGGCCCACGACGTGAGTAACTCCGGAGTCCGGTCACTGGACCCATCGCTCATCAAGGTGAAGGAAATCCGGGACCCCGGATAGTCGAGAGCGGCGAGCGAGTCCAGCAGATGCGGCGCCGCAAATGCCTCGTTCTTGAAGGAAGCCAGGACCGCCACGGAAAACCGGCGGGAGGGTTGGTGGACGCGCGGCGCCAGGAGGCTAGCCAGCAGGTAAATGCAACGCCGTAGAGTAACGGCTGCAAGCAGCAACGCGACCAACCAGGTCAGCGCGCCCATAGAACCCTGATGTGAGCAAGGGCCTCTCCCAGGCACCACGCCGTATTGCCGGCCAGGATTACGGGAAGCGTGAGCAGTGCGTCGCCGAAGCGGTGGCTCGAGGCGGCGTAACGCACGCTGCGCGCGGTCATCAGAAACGGCAACAAAGGCAACAGCGCCAGTTGCGTCGCGATGCACGGGCGGGTCCAGCCCCGATGGCGCGTGCGGTGCTTACCGTAATCATCGCCTCGAGTGAATCGCTCGCGGAGAAAGTCGCGCATCCCGGACACGTGATGGTGATAGACGATCGCACGAGGCTCAAACCAGGGCACACCCTGCTGGCGTCGAAACCGCTCCACCGCCAGGGAATCGCCGCAGAAGGAATTCTCGTCGAACGGCCCGGCCTGGTCCCAGAGCGGGCGAGAGTACAAGACGATGGCGGTGGGAAGATCGGGCCGCGGTGCGGGCTCTCCTCCCGGTAGCCACCAGGCAAACTTGGCGAAGTGCACGCCGAGTTCCCACCAGGATCCCGTTGCGTTTTCAATGGCGCCTCCCACCATGGGGTGACCGGCTTCGTGAGCAGCGACCAATCGGGACAGCGCGTCCGGGTGCATCCGGCAATCGGGGTCCAGGAATACGAAGAGTTCCCCCTCCGCAAGGCGGACGGCGCGATTGTGTGCAGCGTGCGGCCAGAGCCGCACCGTGCTTTGCTCAAAGCGAACTTCCGGGAAGTGGTTGCGGATCAGATCGCCGGTGGCGGATTCGGGCGAGGAATTAACGACCACGATTTCGAAATCGCGGAAACTCTGCCCCTGAATCCCGGCGAGGCATTGCGGCAAAGTCGCGGTTGAGTAATAAGCGGGCAGCAGAACCGAAACTCGCGGCATCAGCGAGCGCGCTCCAGATAGCGCTCGGCCTCCAGGAGCGTTTCGCGGCTTCCTTCAAATCCCCGGAGGTACCCACGGGCTTCGTAAAGCGCGCCCCATGCCTGCGCCAGGAGCATTACGGGTAACGCCAGCAGAAACTCGCCCCACAGCGCCGGTCGCGGCGCCACGCTTCGGGCCAAGCGGCCGAGGAGAAGAAGGGGGGCCAGGGGCATGCCGGCGGCCCACAGCCGACGCTTCCACGGAGGCCACCGCCCCAGATTGGCGCGCCCCGCGCCAATTACTTGGCGCAGGGCATTGAAGCCCTTGCAGCCGGCCAGAAGGTCGTCATAGTTCGCGTGGTCGATTACGGCGTCCGCGGCGAACCAAATCGTCCAGTCTTCCGCCAGCAGGCGGCGATGGATCAAGAACTCGGATTCGAACAGTTGGTCGTTATCCCGGCAGATTCGCGTCACCAGTTCCCGCCGGTAGGCCAGATTTTGATGGCACGCATACCGAATCATGCCGCTGCGCGCCGGCAACATCCAGTGGCCGTATTGCATCATCTGCAAAGCCCGAAACACGTAGCCGGACTCGGCGCGGCGTGCGATGGCGTAGTTCACCACGGCGATCTTCTCAGAGCGCGCGAAGGCGCGGCGGATCGCTTCGAGCCAACCCGGCCGGGGCGCCGAGTGATCCTCGATGTAGGCCACGATGGGTGCGCGGGCCAGTTGCAATCCTTGCAGGCGCTCAGCCCCCACCAGGGAACGATCCGCTATATGGACGTAGCGGATATTCGGGAAGCGCGTGTACAGCCCGGAGTGATCGCCAGGGCTGCCGTCGAGGAGAAGCACCTCGCAATCGTCGATGCCGGCCTGGTTGCAAACGGCCTCGATGCACTTGCGCGTGCGATGGTGGCGGTCTCCTGTGGCCACCACGACCGATACTTCCGGACTTGCCATCCCGTTCATTGTCGCAGGATTTATCCAATGCGCTCGCGGAGCCGCTTCCAACCTCCGGCCGGCCATTTCCGCTAAACTCCGAGATTGGGACTGGAACGCGTGAGAACGATACAACGCGTGGCGGTGCTCGGCGCGGGGACCATGGGCTCGCGCATTGCCGCGCATTTTGCCAACGCCGGAGTGCCCGCGCTGCTGCTGGACGTCGTCGTTCCCGGGCAGCCGGACCGGAGCCTGGCGTCGAAGAAGGGCATCGAGAACACCTCCAGACAACGGCCGGGCGCCTTCTTCACCGACGCCGCCGCGGCACGCATCACGCCCGGCAATTTCGACGATCACCTGGGCGAGCTGGCCGGCTGCGACTGGATCATCGAGGCCGTCACCGAAAATCTCGAGATCAAGCGCGCGCTGTGGGCGCGGGTGGAACAGGCGCGCCGCCCGGATGCCATCCTCTCCACCAACACCAGCGGCCTGCCGCTGCGCAGTATCGCCGCGGGCTTCTCCGCGGACTTCCGCAGGCGCTTTCTCGGCACTCACTTCTTCAACCCGCCGCGCTATCTCCACCTGGTGGAAGTGATTCCCACGCCGGACACCGATCCCGACGAGGTCGACTTCGTCGGCGCCTTCTGCGACCGCCGCCTCGGCAAAGGCGTGGTGATCTGCAAGGACACGCCGAACTTCATCGCCAATCGCATCGGCAGCTTCTTCGGCGCCACCATTTACAAGATCGTGATCGAGGACGACTACACCATCGAGGAAGTCGATGCCCTCACCGGCCCGCTCATCGGCCTGCCCAACAGCGCCAGCTTCCGGCTGCTCGACATCGTGGGCCTGGACGTCTGGGCATTCGTCGCGAAAAACCTCTACGACAACGTCCCCGACGATCCCTGGCGCGAGCGCTTTCTGCCGCCGCCGTTTCTCCAGGGGATGCTCGAGCGCGGGTGGCTGGGGGAAAAGAGCGGCCAGGGCTTCTATCGACGCACGGGCAAGGGGCCGGAGAAGAGCATCGAGGCGATCGACTGGATGACGTTCGAATACCACCCGATGCGCAAGGCCGTCTTTCCCGCGGTGGAGGCCGCGCGCGTCATCGAGGACCTGCCCGAGCGGCTGCGCGTGCTGGTGGGATCCACCGACCGCGCCGGGACTTTTCTGTGGAAGCTGTTCCGCGACCTGTTCCTCTACGCCGCCCAACGCGTGCCGGAGATCGCCGATCGCGTGGTGGACATCGACCGCGCCATGCGCTGGGGCTACGCCAACAGGCTGGGACCGTTCGAGCTCTGGGACGCGCTCGGATTCCGCGAGACGGCGGCGCGCATCGAGTGGGAAGGGCTGCCGCTGCCGGCCAACATCCAGGCCATGCTCTCCTCCGGCGCGACGTCGTTCTACTCCCGCGCGGGCGCGAACGGCGGCTCGCGGGCCACCTGTTTCGACATCGCCGGCGCCGGCTACCGCGAGGTGGAACGTCCGCCGGGCGTTCTCACCCTGGACGATGCCCGCCGTTCCGGCGGCGTGGTGAAGAAGAACGCCGGCGCTTCGCTGATCGATTTGGGCGACGGCGCGCTGTGCCTGGAGATGCACAGCAAGATGAACGCTCTCGGCGAGGATGCCATCTCGATGATCTTCGCCGCCGTCGAGGAGACGGCCCGCAACTTCCAGGCCCTGGTCATCGCCAATGAAGGCGAGAACTTCAGCGTCGGCGCCAACCTGATGATGGTGCTGCTGGCCGCCCAGGAGGGCGAATGGGAAGAGCTGGAGATGGCCGTGCGCCGCTTCCAGCAGGCCAACCTCGCCATCCGCTACTCGCCGCGCCCGGTGGTGTCGGCGCCGTTCGGGCGCACGCTCGGCGGCGGCTGCGAGATTGTGCTGCATTCGACGCGCGTCCAGGCCTCGGCGGAATTGTACATGGGGCTGGTCGAAGTCGGGGTCGGGCTGATTCCCGCCGGCGGCGGCTGCAAGGAGCTGATCGCGCGGCTGAAGGACCCGCGGCGCGTGTTCGAGCTGATCGGCTACGCCAAGGTTTCCTCTAGCGCCGAGGACGCGCGCGCCCTGCGCCTGCTCGCTCCCGCCGACGGCGTCACGATGAACCCGGACCGGCTCATCGCCGACGCCAAGGCCGCGGCGCTCGCGCTGGCGCCCCACTACACACCGCCGACGCCGCGCGAAATCCCCGTGAGCGGCGAGAACGGATTCGCGCTGATGAAAATGGGCGCCTGGCTGGCGCGCCAGGGCGGCTACATCAGCGACTACGACCTGGTGATCGCCGAAAAGCTCGCCCATGCGCTCAGCGGCGGCCGCCTCACCGGCGCGCCCGCGGTTTCCGAGCAGTACCTGCTCGATCTCGAGCGGGAGGCGTTCCTGAGCTTGTGCGGCAACCCGCAGACCCAGGCGCGGATGCAGTACCTTCTAAAGACGGGCAAGCCGCTGCGGAATTGAGCCGCTAACCGCGGGGCAGGCTCGCGGTCAACCGCACGGGAAACCTGGTGCGGTCGTACCCGGGAGAGGGCGTTATGCAAGAAGCAGTGATTGTCGATTGTTTGCGGACCGCGGTGGGCAAAGCCCCGCGCGGCGCGCTCCGCAACAGCCGCCCAGACGACCTGGCGGCCACCGTAATCCGCGCGCTGCTGGAAAAGTACCCGCAGGTTCCTCCCGCCGAGGTCGATGACGTCATCCTCGGCTGCGCCATGCCGGAAGCCGAGTCGGGCATGAACATGGCGCGCATCGCCGCCCTGCGCGCCGGCCTGCCCGACGTGGTGCCCGGGGTGACGATCAACCGCTTCTGCTCCTCCGGCCTTCAGGCGATCGCCATGGCCGCCGAGCGGATCCGCGCCGGCGGCGCGCACATCCTCGTCGCCGGGGGCAGCGAATCGATGAGCCTGTTGCCGATGAGCGGCAACAAGCTGGCGCCCAACCCCTGGCTGGTGGATCACCGCCCGGAGATCTACATCAGCATGGGGCTGACGGCCGAAAACCTCCAGCGCAAGTACGGGGTTTCGCGCGAGGACCAGGACGCGTTCGCCTACCGCAGTCACAGCAATGCGCTCCGCGCGCAAGCCGAGGGGCGCTTCGATGAGGAGATCGTGCCCGTGGTGGTCCACAGCGCCACTCTCGAGAACGGCAAGGCGAAACAGGAGAAGACGCTGTTCGCCCGCGATGAGGGCCCGCGCGCGGACACCTCCCCGGAGGCGCTTGCCCGGTTGAAGCCGGTCTTCCACGCCTCCGGTAGTGTGACCCCCGGCAACTCCTCGCAGACCAGCGACGGGGCCGCCGTCGCCCTGGTGCTGTCGGAAAGCAAGGCCCGCGAGCTCGGGCTGAAGCCGATGGCACGGTTTGCGGGGTTCGCCGCCGGCGGCGTGCCGCCGGAGATCATGGGTATTGGCCCGGCGGTGGCCATCCCCAAGGCGCTCGCCCTGGCCGGGATGAAGCTGGAGCAGATCGGTCTCATCGAGCTCAACGAAGCCTTCGCCGTGCAGGCGCTGGCCGTCATCCGCCAGGTGGGGCTCGACCTGGAGCGGGTCAACGTCAACGGCGGGGCGATCGCACTGGGTCATCCGCTCGGCTGCACCGGCGCCAAGCTGACCGCCACGTTGTTGCGCGAGATGCGGCGGCGCGGTGCGCGGCACGGCATGGTGACCATGTGCATCGGAGGCGGTCAGGGCGCGGCCGGCATTTTTGAGCTAATGTGAAAGCGACGGAGGTCCTACTATGGCGACCATGACCGCGGCACGCCCGGCCGCAGCCGGCGGCAGCTTTCTGCTCGAAAGCCGCGGGCCGCAGGAGATCTTCACCCCCGAGGATTTCACCGAAGAGCACCGCGCCATCGCCCGCACGACGGACGAGTTCTTCGAAAAGGAGGTCGCCCCGCACCTGGAGGGCATCCAGAACCACGAGCCGGGGCTGGCCGTCTCGGTCCTGCGCAAATCGGGCGAGCTTGGACTGACTGCGGTGCTGGTGCCGGAGAAATTCGGCGGCATGGAGCTCGATCTGACCTCGGCGATGATCGTCGCCGAGCACCTGGCGCGCGACGCCTCCTACTCCGGCTGGCACGGCGCCCACTGCGGCATCGGCACACTGCCGCTGCTGCTGTTCGGCACCGAGGAGCAGAAGAAGAGGTACCTGCCGCGGCTGGCGAGCGTCGAGATGGTCGGCGCCTACTGCCTCACCGAGCCGCACGCCGGCTCGGACGCGCTCGCCGCCCGCACGCGCGCCGACCTGAGCGCGGACGGCTCCCATTACGTCCTCAATGGCCAGAAGATGTGGATCACCAACGGCGGGGCCGCCGACCTGTACACCGTGTTCGCCAAGATCGGCGGCGAGCAGTTCACCGCTTTCCTGGTCGAGCGCGCCTGGCCCGGCGTCAGCGTCGGCGCCGAAGAGAAGAAGATGGGCATCAAGGGCAGCTCCACCTGCGCCGTGTTTTTCGACAACGTGCGCGTGCCGTTGGAGAACGTGCTCGGCGAAATCGGCCGCGGCCACATCATCGCGTTTAACATCCTCAACCTCGGCCGGCTCAAGCTCGGCCCGGGCACGGTCGGCGGGGCCAAGCATGTGCTCGCCGTCTCGCTCGCCTACGCGGCGCAGCGCAAGGCGTTCGGAAAAGCGATCGCCGAGTTCGGCATGATCCAGCACAAGCTGGCCGAGATGGCCGTCCGCATCTTCGCCGCCGAAACCATGAGTTACCGCGTGGTCGGCATGATCCAGGATGGGCTCCAGGATTTCTCCTGGGATTTGCCGAACGCCGCCGAGGTCTCGATGAAGGCGGTGGAGGAGTATGCCGCCGAGTGCTCCTTCGTCAAGGTGTTCGCCTCCGAGATGCTGGACTACGTGGTCGACGAAGGTGTGCAGATCCACGGCGGCTACGGCTTTCACCAGGACTACGCGGTGGAGCGCGCCTACCGCGATTCGCGCATCAACCGCATCTTCGAAGGCACCAACGAGATCAACCGCCTGCTGGCGACCGGCATCCTGCTTAAGCGCGCCCAGCGCGGCCGCCTCCCCCTGGTGGAGGCGGTCAGGAAGCTCCAGGCGGAGGTGCTGGCAGGACCCGCGCCATTGGAAAACGGCGGCGGCGCTTTTGCCGCCGAGCGGAAGCTGGTGGGGCAGGCAAAGAAGGTGGCCCTGCTCGCGCTCGGAGCCGCCTACCAGAAGCACCTGGCGGCGCTCGTCGACCAGCAGGAGATCGTCGCCGCCATCACCGACATCGCCATGACCGCCTTCGCCATGGAGTCGGTCTCCCTGCGGGCGGAGAAACTGGCCTCGCGGGGCCGCGGGGAACAGGCCGCCGACCTGAGCGCCGTGCTCCTCAACGAGGGCATGGAGAAAATCGAAAGCGCCGCGCGCTCCGTGCTGGTCGCCTGCGCCGAGGGGGACGCGCTGCGCACCAGCCTCGCCGTGCTCAAGCGCTACACCCGGTTCGAGCCGGTGGACGACATCGCGCTGCGCCGGCGCATTGCCGCGCGCCTGCTGGCCAGCCAGCGCTACGTTGTCTGACCGCGCGCCCAGCCGCATCGTGGTGCTGGTGGGCCTGCCCGGCTCGGGCAAATCCACCTGGCTGGAGCGCCGCGGACTGCCCGCGCTTTCCTCCGACGCCATGCGGCTGCTGCTGGCCGACGACGTTCGCGACCAGAGCGTTCACCGCCAGGTTTTCGCCGCGCTGCGCTATCTGCTGCGACGCCGCCTGGCGCTCGGCCGGCCGGTCACCTACGTCGACGCCACCCACCTGACGCCGTGGGAGCGCCGCCCGTACCTGGAGCTCGGCCGCCGCCTGGGGTGCCCGGTGGAGGCGCTGTTCTTCGACCTGCCGCTCGCAACCTGCAAGCGCCGCAACCGGCGGCGGACGCGCGTGGTTCCGGAAGCGGCGCTGGAAGCGATGGCCGCGCGCCTGACGCCGCCCACGCGGCGGGAAGGATTCTCACGCGTCCGCGTGATCCGGAGCTGAAGCGCCTCCCCGCGCCCGCGGAAGCGATCCTCGGCGAGCGATTGCAGCAGCGTGGTTGAGAAGACCCAGATCACCGAGCCACCAGGATCCCATGCCGCATCCGGCGCTGGTCGGCGCCGGCCGAGCAGCCACGCCGAAGCGAGAAACGAAAACGCATTCAGTTCAGTAAAATACAAAAGAATTTCAGTTGCTTCCGACGGACGGCCTCCACTTCTGGTATCCTTGGTGTCGATGAGCTGGCAAGACCGCATCAGCATAGACGCGAAGGTCCTGGTCGGAAAGCCGGTCGTGAAGGGCACGCGCATAGCTGTGGAGCTCGTCGTCGATCTGATGGCCAAAGGCTGGACACAGGAGCAGATCCTTGACAGCTATCCCAATCTGACGGCCGAAGATATCCGCGCCTGCCTTGCCTATGCGAGCGAGGTGCTGCATGCGGAGCGGGTCTATCCGCTGAAGACGGCATGAAGTTTCTCGCGGACGAGAACTTCCCTCGTCCGACGGTCCGGGCCCTACGGGAGCAAGGCCTTGACATAGCGTGGGTGAGCGAGGACAGCCCCAGTTCGATCGACGAGGACGTTCTTGCGAGGTGCACCAGCGAAAAGCTCACTCTGCTCACACTCGACAAGGACTTCGGTGAGCTTGTCTTCCATCGCGGGTTGCCATCGGAATGCGGCGTGATCCTGTTTCGGGCCGACGCCGAGTCTCCATCTCACTTCACCGAGATTGCCCTGGCTGCGCTGCGATCAAGGGACGACTGGAGTGGGTTCTTCACCGTCGTAACCCGCGATCGCATCAGGATGACGCCTCTGACCAGACACGGTACGAGTCCATAACACCCGCCTTAAACCGGATTCGTTGATACGGGTCGCGCATAAATCTCAACGGAGGCGAGCGATCGGCCGTCCGGCGACTCGGCAATACGCCACATCGCGTAAAAATACCTGCAAGCGCCGCAACCGGCGGCGGACGCGCGTGGTGCCGGAAGCGGCGCTGGAAGCGATGGCCGCGCACCTCGAGCCTCCCACGCGGCGGGAAGGGTTCTCACGCGTCCGCGTGATCCGGAGCTGAAGCGGCTCCCCGCGCCCGCCACAACGGCATGCCCGCCAGCCGCCACAGCAAGGCCGGCGCCAGGGCGATGACGCCCACCGCCATCGCAACCCGCTGCACGGGAATCCCGTGGTCCACTGCGGCCCCGGAAAGGTAGTTCATCACCGACATGGTGATTACCAGGAAGGCGTAGTCGGCGGCGAACACGCGCCCGCGGAAGCGATCCTCGGCGAGCGATTGCAGCAGCGTGGTCGAGAAGACCCAGATCACCGAGCCGCCGGCGTGCGCCAGGATGATGGCCGCCATGGCCGATGCGAGCGTGGGCGCCGCCGCCAGGCCGATGTAGCCGGCCGCGATCGCCAGGAACGCCACCAGGATCCCCTGCCGCATCCGGCGCTGGTCGGCGCCGGCCCAGCGGCCCGCCAACAGCGGGCCAAGTATCGCTCCCACCCCGCGCGAGCCCATCAGCACGCTCATGCCGAGCAATCCCGCCTCTTGCGGCCGGACTCCTCCCCAAGCGAGCGGGAACACGCTCTTGCCGTAGATGGTGAGGATCACCCAGCTCGCGCCGAGGAAGCCGAGTCCCGCCTTGCACAGCAGGATCGCCAGCAGCCGGGCATCGCCGCGCACATAGCGAATGCCCTCCACCAGCGGCGAAAAGTCCACCAGGTCGCGCGCGCCGAGCGGCGGCCGGCCGGCGCTGTGCGTTTCCGTTACCCGCATCCGGCGGAGCAGCCACGCCGAGGCGAGAAAGGAAAAGGCATTCAGCGCGAAGACCCCCTGGTAGCCCAGAGCCACCGTGAGCAGCCCGCCGATCGAGAATCCGAACATGAAGTTGAACGACCAGGTGGTGGAGGCGAGCGAATTGGCCACCACCGTCTCCCCACGCCCGGCGCACAGGTTCGGGATCAGCGCGCTGCGGCCCGGCTCGAACAGACCCCACATCAGCGTCTCCAGGAACAGCAGCACGTAGATGAGCCACAGCGAGCGCGTCGTCACCGCCGCCAGCATCGCCAGCACGATCGCCACCCGCGCCAGGTCGGCGAAGATCATCACCCGGCGGCGGCTCAGCCGGTCGTTGACCACGCCGGAGACCGGCGAGATCAGCACCTGCGGGAGCACCTGGAGGATCACGGCGCTGGCCACCGCCTGCGCGCTCGCCGTCCGTTCCAGCACCAGGTCGTAGATGGCGAGCGAGTACAGCCAGTCGCCGATCTCGCTCACCAGTTGCGCCAGCCATAGCAGCCGGAAATCCCGGTTCGCGCGCAGCAGCCGCGCATAGGCGGTGAGGGAAACCGGGCCCGTCTCCATGGCCCAGTCAGGTGTACAGCCCCATCTTGCGTTTCACCAGCTCGACGGTGGCGTTGGCGACCGGCGACACGCGCTCGGCGCCCTGGCGCAGCACGCCGGCCACGTAGCCGGGCTCGGCCATGATTTCCCGGTAGCGTTTCTGCATCGGCTCCAGGTGCGCGATGACCATCTCGGCCACCTGCGTCTTCAGGTCGCCGTACCGCATGCCGGTGAAGTGCGCCCGCATGCGGTCCTCGGGCCACTCGCCGAAGGCCTGAAATATCGTGAGCAGGTTCGCGACGCCGGGGCCGGGGTTGTCGAAATCCACCGCCGGGTTGGAATCGGTGGTGGCGCGCATGATCTTCTTGCGGATCGCCTCCGGCGGATCCAGCAGCGCCACCGCGTGCCCGGCTCCCGGCGCCGACTTACTCATCTTTTTCTCCGGCTCGTCCAGGCCCATGATGCGCGCTCCCACCGCCGGCAGGCTGGTGGCCGGCATGACGAACGTTTCCCCGTAGAGCGAGTTGAACCGCTGCGCGATGTCCCGCGCCAGCTCCAGGTGCTGCGACTGGTCCTCGCCCACCGGCACCGCCGCCGCCTGGTAGATCAGGATGTCGGCAGCCATCAGCACCGGGTATTGCAGCAGCCCGTCGCCGATCGTTTCCTGCTCCTGGGACTTGGCCTTGTACTGCGTCATCCGCTGGAGCCAGCCGACCGGGGTGACGCAGGTCAGCAGCCACGCCAGCTCGGCGTGGCCGTGCACGGCCGACTGCACCACGATCGCCGAATGCCGCGGATCGATCCCCGCCGCCAGGAACAGCGCCGCCAGTTCCTCGATCTTGGCGCGCAGCTCCTGGGGCTTCTGGTACACCGTAATCGCGTGCAGGTCGACGATGCAGAAGATGCTCTCGTAGTCGTACTGCATCGCTACCCAGTTCTTCAGCGCACCCAGGTAGTTGCCGATGTGCAGGTCGCCGGATGGCTGGACTCCGGAGAGAACTCGTGGTTTCATTGCTTATGGACCCCTACGGGGCGGCTTCCAGGGAGAATCTTCTATCGTAAACGAACTGCGCATCGAGAAATGGGTTTACGGTGGCGACGGCCTGGGACGTCTGGACGGCCGCGTTGTCCTGGCCCCGTTCGTGCTCCCCGGCGAGCTGGCGCGGGTCGATCTCAAGCGCGCCAACACGGATCTTCTGCGCGCCACCCGTGTCGAGATCCTCGACGCGGCCGCCGATCGCGTCACGCCCGCGTGCCCTTACTTCGCCCGCTGCGGAGGCTGTCACTACCAGCACGCGCCGTACGAGTACCAGCTCGCCCGCAAGCGGGAGATCCTCGGCGAAGTGCTGCGCCGCGTCGGCAAGATCGAGCCCCCGGCGGACATCGCCCTCATAGCCGGCCCGCCGTGGGAATACCGCAACCGCGCCCAGTTCCACCTGCACTCCGGCCGGATCGGCTACCACGAGGCGGGCTCGCGCCGCTTGTGCCCCATCGAGCGCTGCCCCATCTCCTCGCCTGTTCTCAACGGCGCCCTGACCGCGCTGCGCGCGATGATGCGCCAGCCGCGCTTCCCCCGCTTCCTCGACTCCATCGAGCTGTTCACCAACGAAACCAGCGTGCAGGTCAACGTTCGCGAGCAGGCGGATCGGCGGATCGCGCGCTCGTTCATCGAATGGTGCGCCGGCAGGATCCCCGGGGCCGCCGAGCCCGCGCTCGAATACTCAGCCGCCGGGTTCAGCTACCGCGTCAGCCATCGTTCCTTCTTCCAGGTGAATCGCTTCCTCATTGACAAACTGGTGGAGACCGCGCTGGAGGGAGCCGCCGGGGAGTCGGCCGTCGACCTGTACGCGGGCGTCGGCCTGTTCTCGCTGCCGCTGGCGCGCCGGTTTTCCCGCCTCACGGCTGTCGAGTCCGCCGACAGCCCCATGCGCGACCTCGAGTGGAACGCCGCCAGGGCGGGCCTGGCGGTCGTCCCCCGCCGCGAGACAGCCGAAATGTTTCTGGAAAACATGGCACAGCCGCCCGATTTCCTGTTGGCGGATCCGCCGCGCAGCGGAATGAGCAAGGCGGTTGTGGGCCACCTGGCCCGTTTGCAACCGCGACAGGTGACCATCGTTTCCTGCGATCCCTCCACATTGGCGCGAGACCTGGCCGTACTGCTGGGCGCCGGGTATCGGCTGGCCGCGCTCACCCTGGTCGACTTGTTTCCCCAGACGTTTCACATGGAAACCGTCGCCAGACTGACGTTGTAGTGAGGTGGCTCAGCCGCGCCGGTTATGCCCGTGGTAGAAATGAGAAGCGACCGCTTGCTGACGTGCGCGGCTCAGTCCGAGCCACACTAGCCGGGGCCGGTCGCCGGCGGCCGTGCCTTGGCGCGCTCGACCATGGCGGCCACATCGGCCAGCAGCTTCCTGGCGTCATAGACGATGCCGTCCTTAATGGTGTACTTGACGCCGCCCACGCGTTCGGCGCGTCCTGTCTGATCGTTGAGGCGCACTGCTCCGGTGCCGAACAGCACCTTGAGGTTCTCGATCGGATTCTGGTCCACGATCACCAGGTCAGCGAGCAGACCCGGGCGGATGATGCCGAACTCGATCGGCTTGCCCTTGGGCTCGTGCAGCGCCTGGGCGCCATAGAGCGTGGCCGAGCGGATGACCTCCAGCGGATGGAATCCGGCCTCTCGCAGCAGCTCCATCTCCTGCACGTAACCGAAGCCGTAGAGGTTGTAGATGAAGCCCGCATCAGAGCCTGTCGTAACCCGGCCGCCGCGGTTCTTGAAGTCGTTGATCAGGCTCATCCACACGCGGAAGAAGTTTTTCCAGTGATATTCGTCTTCGGTCGTCCAGTAATAGTAATAGGAACCGTGATTCTTGCGGCTCGGCTGGTAGAACTCCCACATCGAAGGCAAGGTGTACCGCTCGTGCCACTCGGCTTGCCGCATCCGCATCACGTCGCGGCCGGCCAGGTAGGCCACCATGGTAGGATCGAGGAACACGCGGCGCTCGAGCAGCTCGTCGATCAGCGCGTTCCATTGCTTGCTCCCGCGCGGGTGAATCTTGTCCCACAGGCGGGCGACCTGTCCGAAGCGGTGCTGCTCGTCATTGTAGTTCTGTTCCCCCGGATAAGACTGAACGCCGGCGTCGTTGAGCAGCGCCTCGAACAGCCCGTAGTAGTGGGTTACGGTGCCAAGGCCCAGGCGCGCCGCGTCGAGCGCGTTCATCCGCACGACGCCCATCTGGTCCAGATGCGCGGTCGAGCCGAGCCCGTGCTTGCGGGCTTCATCGAGCAGCGCCGCCATGATCTCCGGGTCCATCGCCCCGAGCTTTAAGCCGTCGACGCCCTTGCCGGCGGCGAAACGAACCCACTCGCGCGCCGACTCGGGCGTACGGACGGGCTGATCCTTCCAGCCCTCTCCGGTGAAGGGGCGATGGTAGGAAAACAGGCGCGGCGCCACGATCTTGTTGCCGGCGCTGCGCGCTCGCTCGTTGAGGCTCCAATCCATGGAACCCGCCGGCACCCCGCGAACGGTCGTGACGCCGTGCGCCATCCACAGCTTGTGGGCGTATTCAGCGTCCGGGGCCTTCGGCGCGCCCCCGGAGTGAACGTGAAGGTCGACGAAGCCGGGCATGACGTACAGGCCGGTTCCGTCGATTTCCCTGGCGCCTTTGGCCGGACGGCCTTTCTCCTCGATCGGTGTTTTCGGCGCTCCGACGCTTTTCAGCTCGGCGATGCGGTTGTTCGCGACGACGATATCCACCGGACCGCGTGGTGGAGCGCCGGTGCCGTCGATCATCGTGACGCCGCGAATCACCAGCCGGTCAAAAGGACCTTCCCCTTCGCCGGAACGCCGGTCCGGCGACGGTGTGATCCGGGCCGGAGGCTCCTGCGGAAACGCGGCCGCGGCGGCGAAAGTAACAACGCAAGCGAAGCGGAGAACAAGGGAAGTCATGGCACTCCTTGAAGCACTCAATTTACGGGAAGCATATCATGGGTAGAGTTAAAACGGTGCTAACAATGCTACGACACACCCTCGCGCTTTCCCTTGCAGCAGCCGCAGCGGTCCTGGCCGCGGACTGGCCCTCCTACCGCGGGCCGAATGCCGGCGGTGTGGGTGAAGGGCCGGCCCCCACCTCGTGGAACGCCGACCCGCAGGCCGGTCCCGCGCGCAACCTGCGCTGGAAGACGCCGATTCCGGGGCTGAGCCACTCCAGCCCCATCGTCTGGGGCGACCGCCTGTACGTTGCGACGGCAATCAGCAGGCAAGGCGCGGCACCGCTGAAGATCGGCTTGTACGGCGCGGGCGACTCGGCGGCCGACGACGGCGAACAGGCGTGGGTGATCTATTGCCTCGACAAGCGCTCCGGCAAGGTTCTTTGGGAGCGCACGGCGCGGCGCGGCATCCCGCGCGCCAGGCGCCATACCAAGGCGACGCATGCCAACACGACGCTGGCCACCGACGGCAAGCGGCTGATCGCGTTCTTCGGTTCCGAGGGCCTGTTCGCTTACACGCTGGACGGGGCGCTGCTGTGGCAGAAGGATCTCGGCGTACTGGACATGACGCCGTTCGACGACCGGAACCTGTCGTGGGGCTTTGCCAGCTCGCCGGCGCTGCTGGACGACACCATCGTCGTGCAGTGCGACGCGAAGAAGGAGCAGTTTGTGGCCGCGCTCTCGGCGGCCGACGGCAAGCAGCGGTGGCGTGTTTCGCGGTCGGAGGTGTCGGTTGGAAGCTGGGGAACTCCGGGCATTCTTCGCGCCCGCGGGCGGACCCAGGTGGTGCTCAATGGTTATCCCTACATTGTGAGCTACGACTTTGCGAGCGGTAAGGAACTGTGGCGGCTGCGCTCGGAAGGGGACATCCCGGTGCCGGTTCCGTTCCTGGCCGACGGCCTCATCTTCGTCGCCAACGCGCACGGCGGCAAGGCGCCGCTGTACGCCATCCGGCCGGAGGCCTCGGGCGATATTTCGCTCGCCACAGGCTCGCGGACCAGTGCGGGCGTCGTCTGGAGCCAGGAGCGCAACGGCTCCTACTTGCAGACGCCGGTGGCCTACATGGGCATCGTTTACGCCGGCACGAACGCCGGCGTCTTCAAAGCCTATGACTCCAAATCCGGCGAGCGGTTCTACGAGCAGCGGCTGGGCAGTGGAACCACGGGCTTCACCTCCTCGCCCGTAGCCGCCGACGGCAAGATCTACGTGACCAGCGAGGAGGGCGAGACCTACGTGATCCGGCATGGGCGCGCCTTCGAGCTGCTTGCCAGGAACACGGTGGGTGAGATCGTGCTGGCGACCCCGGCGATCTCCGATGGCGCCATCTACATCCGCGCGCGGGGGCACATCGTGGCGGTGGGTGAGTGAACTTCCCTGCCGGCGCACGCCTGGGCCCCTACGAGATCCTCACGCCGATCGGCGCCGGGGGGATGGGCGAGGTCTACCGCGCCCGCGACACGCGCCTCAACCGCGACGTCGCCCTGAAGGTACTGCTCGAAAGGTTCGCCAGGGACGCCGAGCGCATGGCGCGCTTCGAGCGCGAAGCCCAGCTTCTGGCTTCGCTGAACCACCCCAACATCGCCTCCCTCTACGGCCTGGAAGAATCCGGCGGCGTTCGCGCCCTGGTGATGGAGCTGGTGGAAGGACCGTCGCTGGCGGAACGGATCGCCGCCGGCTCCATCCCGATCGAGGAGGCGCTGCCCATCGCCCGGCAGATCGCCGAGGCGCTCGAATACGCCCATGAGCGGGGGGTCATCCATCGCGACCTGAAGCCGGCCAACGTGAAAATCACCACCGAGGGCGTGGTGAAGTTGCTCGACTTCGGCCTGGCCAAGGCTCTGGACGACCAACCGGACGCCGGCGACCCGCTCCTCTCGCCGACCCTCAGCCTTGGGGCGACGCGCGCCGGAGTGATCCTGGGGACGGCGGCTTACATGAGCCCGGAGCAGGCGCGCGGGACGCTGGCCGACCGGCGCGCCGATGTCTGGGCCTTCGGCGCCGTGTTGTACGAAATGCTGGCGGGCCGGCCGGTGTTCGGCGGCGAGTCGGTATCGGACATTCTGGCCGCGGTGCTGAAGACCGCCCCGGACTGGTCGAAGCTGTCGGAGTCGACGCCGGCGGAGATCCGCAAGCTGCTGCGGCGCTGCCTGGCGCGCGACCGCAAACAACGGCTTCAGGCGATCGGCGAGGCGCGCATCGCGATTGAGGAAATCCTCGCCGGAGCGCCTCCGGAACCAGCCGCCGCGCGGCCCGCCGCATCCCCGGCGACGGTCCGGCGATTCCTCTGGCCGTCGCTCGCCGCCGCGTTGCTGGCCGTCGCCGCGGCGGTTTCCTGGGTCCACTTCCGCGAGGCGGCGCCGCCGGAGCCCGTTCTTCGCTATTCGATTGACCCGCCCGCGCGATCGAGCGTTCGAACCTTCGCGATCTCCCCCGACGGCCGCGTGCTGGCGATGGCAATCGAGGTGGAAGGCAAGAGCAGCCTGGCGGTGCGGCCGCTCTACTCGCTCCAGACGCGGTTGCTGCCAGGTACCGATGGCGCCCAGTTTCCCTTTTGGTCGCCCGACAGCCGCTACGTCGGCTTTTTCGCCGATGGGAAACTGAAGAAGATCGCCGCCGGGGCGCCCTCGGGGCCCGGGCCCGCACAGACTCTCTGCAACGCTCGACAGGGGCGCGGCGGGACTTGGAGCCGCGAGGGCGTCATCCTCTTCGCTTCCTCGGAAACAAGAACCTTGCAGCGCGTTTCAGCCACCGGAGGCGTTCCGAGCACAGTGACATCGGCCGGCAGTGCTGTCCACCGTTTCCCGGTGTTCCTCCCCGATGGCCTTCGGTTCCTCTACACGGCCGCTGGGGGACCCGAGGAGCACAACGGAATCCACCTCGGCTCGCTCGAAGCCCTGAGCAGCCGCCGCCTGGTCGCCGACCCATCCAGCGCCTCTTACGTTCGGCCGCCACCGGGACGCCGTCATGGCCACTTGCTCTTCGTGCGCGAGTCGACCCTCATGGCCCAGCCGGTGGATGCGGGGAGCTTTCAGCCTGCCGGTGAACTGTTTCCCGTCGCCGAGCAGATTCCCACTGCGTTTATTGGGGGCTTCGCCCCTGTCTCGATTTCGGACATCGGGGTGCTGGTGTATGACTCCACCCTTCGTTCCCGCTCGTTCGATTTCCTCTGGTTTGACCGTTCCGGCAAACAGCTCGCCGTCGTCGGTGCGCCCGCGCTAGGTATTGAAGTCGCGCTCTCACCGGACGGGACCAAGGCCGCCGTGGTGGTCGGCACCTTCTTGAGTTCGGACATCTGGGTCCACGACCTCACCCGGGGTGCCTCCTCGCGGCTGACCGTCGATCCGGCGTCCGAGTATCGCCCGGTGTGGTCTCCGGACGCGAGCCGCATCGCGTTCACCTCGAACCGAAGCAGCGCCGGCGACCTGTATCAGAAAGACTCGGCCGGCGCCGGCCAGGATACGCTGCTCCTTCAGACCCCCGACCAGGAGCACATTACGGATTGGTCCCGCGACGGGCGCTTCCTGGTCTACCAAGCCAGCAATCTAAAGAGCCGCTGGGACCTCTGGGTTCTGCCGCTGGAAGGCGCTCCGAGCGATCACAAACCCTTCCCGTTTCTGGCTACACAGTTTAATGAATCGCAGGGCCAGTTTTCTCCCGGCCTGGAGCGCGGGGCGCCCTCCGGGCCCCGTTGGATGGCCTACACCTCCGATGAGTCCGGGCGCTCGGAGGTCTACGTGCGTCCATTCCCTCCGGCCGGCTCCGGCAAGTGGCCGATCTCGACCGGCGGCGGCGAAGCTCCCCGCTGGCGGCGCGACGGCAAGGAGTTGTTCTACCTTACCCTGGACGGCAAGTTGATGGCAGTGGAGGTAAAGACTGGAGCGTCCTTGGCGCCCGACGCGCCGCCGGCATTCCAGGCCGGCACACCCCAGTTGCTGTTCCAGAGCCGCGTCTCCCAATTGCATGCCACGCTCAACTTTCGGTACGACGTCGCTGCCGACGGCAAGCGCTTCCTGCTGGTCTGCTCGGGGGCGGAGGCGGCCGCATCGCCCCTCACCGTGGTGGTGAACTGGCTGGCGGCGCTGAATAAATAGCCTTCTGAGCCGCGACCGAAGGAAGCGGTTGGAATAGCTTTCCGAGCCGCGACCTATAAGGAGCGGTTGCTCGACCGCGTCGCGGTAGGCTTCCGTCATAGACTCCGCTAGCTGTGCCCCGCTGACTGGCCATCGTGGCCAGCCAGCTCCTGGTGCACCAGCAGCAGGACCAGGCGGCTTTCCAGTTCCCTACGCTCGCTTCCGCCCAATTGTTCCATCTCCGCAGCCAGGTGCGTGACATCCAGCTCGTCCATGAGGCCGGCGCGCAGCATGCGGGTGGTTTCCTCGGTCCAGGCGAGGAAATCCCGCTCGTAGAGCATGGCGAGAGCCGGCTGTGCCCCATGCGACTCCCGGGTCGGGCGCGCGGACGCTGCCCGGTCCGGCAGAGGAGGGAGCGGCGTTGCGCGTCGAGGCGGAGGGCTGGCCGTCTTGTCCGGCATGGAAGACTCCTGTTCTCCTTGTACCATGCGGAGATCACCACTTCCCGACGGGCGATCAATGCAAGGATGCGGTCGAAAATATCAGCTCACCAGGCAGCTCGAACTCCAACCAGTCCAGCATACGCAGCAAACGTGTCCGTCGCCCGCCTAACGACACCCGGATAAGCTGCCGCGCCGGTGCGCGAATGCGCACGAGGGCAGCCACCTCCGTCCTGGTATCGGTCCGGGCTGCCCGAGAGGCGCGGGCAGCTTCATCCGGTTGTTCGGCGGCCTCATGGTGTCCTTCTACTTCACCTTGGTTGGGTTGACCACAATCCCCGGTATTTCTTCGCCTCCAAATACTATTCGCAGGTTCTTGGAGCCCCTTGGTATTACGATCAGGAACTCCAGCCACGGATCCCCGAACGCTTCACCTGTTTTCAGCGACCGTGTCTTAAGTTCTTTCGGGTCGGAATAAGTTGCGGAAAAGATCCACTCGCTCAGAGCCTCCTTGAGAATCCCCTGACTCCTGAGGTTGCCCCAATTGCTGAACTTCTCGTCCTTTTCGTTGACTAGAGTGACCCGAGGGCCGGGAACAGCACCATCCGGCCCCTTGTATTCGAAGTGAAGCTTGAGGAACAAGAAACATTGGTTTTCGCCGAGCCCGACAAAATACTTTCCCGGCTCCCATGGTATTTCTTCCCCTGGCAGTCCGTATTCTGCCGACACAACCGTGACTTTCCAGCTCTTGCTCTCTCCGAGTCCTCGTGGCTGGGCTGCGACACAAGTGACGAAGAAACACGGGACCATAACAGCAGTCATTGCATGCCTCATCTCATTTCCCTCCGGCTATGAGTCAGCGCGAGCGCGGCGGGGATGGTCGGCTGGTTCTTGCCTCTTCGTCTCTGCCCACGCCTTGCTCTATTCCTAGGGTCCGCCTAACGACTCGGGCGTTCAGCGGCGGCGCGTCGTCTGCGCCGCCCGCTGCAACGCCTCGTTATGCGTCTCCGTCGCCCGCGCCCGAGCCAGCTTTCGTTTTGCTATTAGCTGTCGTACTGCCGGAACGAGAGCGACGGGTACTTCCATTGTGGTGCTTTCAAGGGCCGCCTCAATTTCGGTGGCGGCTTCTTCGTCACTTTGGGACTCGTAGTATTCGAGCACACGACGAACTCGAGCCTCATTCCATCCGCGCGGATATTTCTCGGCAGTCATCTTTTCCTCCTTCGTCTACGGCGGATTGCCCGCTTCGCCTTCGGACCCAGTGCGTATGCTGTTATGACGAAAACCGAGTCCGGAACAGGATCTGGAACGTAGATCACCTTTAGATATCGTCCTTCTCCAGTCTGACCGATCGCAATGCGAGAATCATCACGTCCGCGTATGTCTTGCAGCGGTCGACCGAGGATACTCTCAACTTCATGCTCTGACACGTCGTGTTCATAGATGTGTGCCAGTCCCGTAGTGGGATCGGTGTGGTAGCGGATCTGCACCCAGCTATTCTAATACGCATCGTGATGGCGACAGGGCTGCGTGGGCTGGGTGCACGCATAACTCCTATTTAGGCTAGGCTGACCTGCATAAAACCGGCCCCTGGGCAGCCTAAGACGGAACTCTCACCAGCGGGCCTCGGCAGCAAATTCTTGTGTTACAACTACTTCCATTCTATTTCCTCAAGTCGCCTCCAGCTTGTTAGGCCGACCGGTCGGTACGCATAATCTTCCGGCTCTCGCTTCACACAGCCTTCCGGAGCCGGTCCAGGGGGCTGTGCACCCCGTGACCGCCACGGTTGAACAAGGGTGTAAATGGTCATAGCCGTTTTCTGTTTCACCCGGGTTTCGCGGACCCCGGCCCGCCGACGCAGGCAGCCCGAATGGCCTTAACCGGAATGTCCATTTTGGTTCTCGATCGCCAATCAGTATACACCCGTTTGCCTCACGGCGAGCCCTTCCGGTGCAGTTCTTCTTCCCCACCGCCCCGGTTGACCAATGAACGGGTAGTTCCGGCCCGTCCGAACGAACCCAAAACCAGGAAATCCCTGTCTTTCCACTGCATTCCGCGAACACCTCTCCTTCCCTCACCTCCTCGTCCATCGATTTTCCTGTTTTCTAGCGTCAGCCGCCTACCCTGCGGGCATCGGCAGAGCCTCGATCCGACGCACCATACTTCCAAACAAACGGCGCGTCAGATGACTCTCTGCCAGCAGCAGCAGCCAGTAGTAGCGGGCGTGCTTCACCAACCGCCCACCCGTCTTGATCAGCCGCTGCTGCAAACTCGTCAGTGACCAGTTGTCGATCTTCTTCGGCAGCACCAACCGCCGCCACAGGTTACCCAGGTTGTAGGCGAGCACGCTTAGCCACAGTCGCACCTCGTTGGATCCAACTCAACCGGGTCATCTTCACCGCCTGCTTGCCTTCCTTGATCCTCTGCTCGGCGGTACCTCGCGTGTTGTAGAACCGACTACCGCCCTGCTGTCCGTTGCCAGGTTGGTCACGATGGATCCCACGCGAGGGAACAACTCTCCGAAGTGGAACTCCACCTTCGCCACCGCCCGACGTCGCCCCCGACGGCAAGCGCTTCCTGCTGGTCTCGTCGGCGTCGGAGGCGGCCGCGTCGCCCCTCACCGTGGTGGTGAACTGGCTGGGGGCGCTGAATAAGTAGCTTTCTGAGCCGGTTGCTCAACCGCGGCGCAGATCGAGCACAGGCCAGCCGCGCGCGAGGGCCGCGCGGCGCAGGCGCCGGTCGGGATTGGCCGCCGCGGGCAGCCCGACGGCCTCGAGCATCGGCAGGTCCGAGATGCTGTCAGAGTACGCCTTCGACTGGCGCGGGTCGGCTCCGAGCGCGCCGAGGAGCCTGCGCATCGCGGCGACTTTTTCCTGTTCGGCGATCACAGGCGGCGCCATCTCGCCGGTGGCCCCGCCGTCGCGGAAGACCAGGCGATTGGCGATCAGCTCGTCGAAGCCGAAGTGGCGCACCAGCGGGCCGAGCGCGAAGTCGAGGCTGCCGGTGACCAGCACGGTGCGGTAGCCGGCCTCGCGGTCTGCGGCCACCAGGGCCTCGGCTCCCGGATAGATGGCCCCTCGCAGAACCGTCGAGAACAACGCATCGGCCTGCGCCAGCAGCCAGTCCTGCCGGAAGCCGCGGTACTCGCGATAGAAGACCTCGTTGAACCGCCGCCGCGAGTAGAGTTCACAAGCGATCCAGACGGGAACACCCGCGAGCAGGCGGGCGAGCTTTTCGGCAGCCGTCAGTCGCGACGGATGGTTGCGGGCATACCAGGCGTACAGGGTGACGACGTTGCTGGATACCAGCGTGCCGTCCAGGTCGTAAAAGGCCAGCCGCACCGGGGCCCTCACCGCTCCCTTACGGTCGCGGCTCTGTTTCGGTCCCTGAGGATCTGCCAGTTCTTCTTGTGACGCCAGGCGAGGAAGACCACCAGGAGGGCGGCGCCGGCGGCCGCTTGGGCGGTTTCAAAGATCGCCAGCAGAATGGCTAACACCACCGAAGCGCCCACCGAGGAGAGCGCGCCCGCCTCCACCCATTGGCGGCGTTTGCCCATGACGCGCCCGGCGATGTAGCACAGCGAGCTCAGCAGGGCCCACTTCGGGTAGAGGTACAGCATGACGCCGGTTGACGTGGCGATGCCCTTGCCGCCCTGGAAGCGCAGGAAAGGGGAGAAGCAGTGGCCGGCGATCGCGGCCAGGCCGTAGAGCCAGGGAGTGGCCTGGGATTGAGTGGGATTGCCGAAGAGCCAGATAGGAAGCATGCCCTTGACCAGGTCCCCCACCAGCGTAACCACCGCCCGCCACCGGCTGTATCGTAGAACGTTGTTAAATCCGGGGTTACCGGAGCCGTACTTGCGAATGTCTATCCCGGTTCCCCACATCGCCAAAACCGCAAACGGGATAGAGCCGATCGCGAAGCTCGCGGCCAGGCGCATCGCCAGGGCCGGGGTGACTTCAGGCATTCAGCTCCCCGATGGCGGATCGCACTCGCTCGCGCAGATCGGCGGCCGAGGCGCCCGCACCGGGCGCACCGGGATCGATCGGCCGGCCCAGGCGAAGCTGGACGACGGCGCCGCCGCCGCCCCTGCCCCGCGAGCGGATGCGAACGATTGCCGGAACCAGGTGCAGCCGGTGGGCGAGCGCCGCCTGGAACGCACCCAGGCGGAAGCGGCTTCGATACCACAACGAGCCGGCGGGGGCATCCGGAAACACCACGACCGTGTCGCCTCGATCCAGCGCTTTGCGGATCGACTCGGGCGAGGCCGACACCAGGATCGGCCGCAGCAGGAACCGAGCCCATCCGGGCAGGCCGGCCAGGGCCTCGACGCCGGCGAAGCGGAGCGGCCCCGCCAGGCAGGCGGCCACGGCGAGAGGATCGAGCAACCCGGCGCGCGAAGCCACCACGAGACTCGCTTCCTGTTTCCACTCGGCGTCGTGGATGCGATGACCGGTGAGCCATAGCAGCCGTCGCGCCGCCGGTCGCGGCGAAGCGCCTGTCAGTCGGATCCAGAAACCAAAGACGACCGCCGCCACCGAGACCAGCGTGGAACGCGCGCCGCGGCGGCCAAGCTGCCACAGGCGCCGCCAGGCCAGGACCGCCAATGGCCCGAGATTGCGCCACCACAGGCGGGCCATTTGCAACCAGGGCGGTCCAGGCTGGGCGGCCAGCTTTCCACGGGCATGGAGACGCCCCGTCTGCTGCCGGCGGAGCTTGCCGTTGGAAGTCTTGGGGAGCCATCCGGGAGGGATCAGCTCGATGGCGTCGGCAACGACGCCCAGCTTGTCGGTCACCGCGGCGTGGATTCCATCGCGGATGCGCTGGATACCGGATTCGTCCTCGGCCGGTGTTTCGGCCACCACCACCAGTCGTTCGGTGCCGAGGTTCGGATCGGTGACGCCGACGGCGGCGACGGCGCCACGAATGACGCCGGGAACTTCTCCGGCCGCTGTTTCGACGTCCACCGGGCTGATGCCGCGGCCGCCCTTGAGGATCGATTCCTTGGATCGCCCGGTGACGTAGAGCGCGCCATCGGCGAGATAGCCGAGGTCGCCCGTATCGCGCCACCCGTCGCTCAACACCGCCGCGTCAGCGGAAGGGTTGCGCCAATAACCCGCGGTGGCGGAAGGCCCGCGAAACAGGATGCGGCCCTCGACGCGCTCGGCCAATTCATCGCCGGTTTCATCGCCGGTTTCATCGATGACGCGCACGTGGTGCCCTTCGAGCGGCGCTCCCACGGAGACGAACTCGAGCGCCCCGGCATCGCCGGTGGAGGCCGGCACGGCCTGGCCGGAGCGTTCGAAAACCCCGCGCCGGACGCGGTCGACCACCGGCGTGCGGCCGGGCGGCGGGATGGCGAGGGCGACCGACGATTCCGCCAGCCCGTAGCAGGCGAGCATGGTGGAAGCCCGAAAGCCGAACGCGCGGAAGCGGTCGCTGAACCGACGGATGGTGCCGGGGAGGACCGGCTCGCCGGCGTTGACGGCTGCGCGCCAGGAGCCCAGGTCCAGGCCTTCCAGCGTCCAGGCGGGAATGCGGCGCGCGCACAGCTCGTAGGCGTGGTTGGGGGCCGCCGAGAGCGTGCCGCGCGAATCGTGGATGGCCCACAGCCAGCTCTCGGGCCGCGCCAGGAACTCCAGCGGCGAGAGCAGCGTCAGCGGTGTGGCGTGGACGAGGCTGAACAACCAGCAGCCGACCAGTCCCAGGTCGGAGGCGAGCGGCAGCCAGCTCACCACGGAGTCTTCGGGTCCCACGTGAACGGCATTGCCGATGGCGCCGATGTTGGCGAGCAGGTTGGCGTGCGTCAGCGCGACGCCCTTGGGATCGCCGGTGCTGCCGGAGGTGTACTGCACCAGGGCGATCTCGGCCGGGCGGACGGCATCGGCGCGGCCGCGCGCGGCGCGCAGCGCTGCCACGGTGGTCACGTCGATCAGGCCCGGCAGGTTCACGCGCAGCACCTGCGCCACCGGCCGGAGGCGATCGAAGCTGATGAGCATCCGTACGCCGGCGTTGCGCAGGATGCGCAGTTGGCCGCCGACGTACTCCTCGATGCGGTCCGGGCGCGCGGGTGGATAGATGGGCACCGGGATGCCGCCGGCAAGCTGGACGCCGCAGAAGGCGTGGAGAAACTCCTCGGGCGAGGCGAGCAGGATGGCCACCGTGTCGCCGGGGCGGAGCCCTTCGCCGATCAGCCCGGCGGCCACCGCGCCGGCCGCCTCCCACAAGGCGCCGTAGCCGATCCCGGTTCCCGTGCCTTCCTCCAGAAGGTGAACATGGATGCGGCCGGGGTCGCGCTCGGCGCGCCACTGGAGGACGTCGACCAGGGTGGAACAGGAGGAAGGCGGCGGCTCGGCGGCGCGCGACGGCGGCACGACGCGGTAGACCGTCTTGGCCTCCGCTTCCAGGCCGCCCTGGAGGATGGCGCGCACCCACGCCGCCGGCGTGTCGGCCTGATCGGCGATGTCGTCGGGCAGCTCGATGTCCAGCCGGGCCTCGCAGCGCACCACCAGCTCCACCAGGTCGAGGCTGGCCAGGCCGAGGTCGCGGTCGAAGGAAGACTGCGCGGTCAGGCCGGCGACGGCGCGCTGGTTGCCGCGCTCCCGCAGCAGCCCGGCAAGGATCTCGAGGACCTGCGCCTCCACCAGGCGCGCTTCCAGGGGTGTGGTCGGGGCCGCCATGGGTGTACTCAACTCCGGATGGTTCCGGCCGCCGCCTCCGGCTGGACCCAGCGGAGAATGCCGCGCACTTCCTGCTCGATCCAGTAGCGGTTCCAGTCGATGCGTTCCGGTGTCCACGGCAGCAGGCGGCGGTCCTCGACCGAAAGCAGGGCGCGCGAAGCGCGGATATTTTCCGCCTCGAACAGGAACCGGTTGTCGTAAACGAAGGGCTGGTAGAGATCGAGCGTCTGCTCACGCAATTGGAGCTGAAGGCCGATGACGCGCAGCGACACGGCGAGGCTCGCCAGCGGGCGGCGCCCGGGCAGCCCGGCCTTCTGCACCAGCCGCCGGAGGATGACCATCAGAAGCTGAAGGCCTGCGAATCGGCGGTAGATCCGCTCCCGCCGCCGGCGCGCCTTTTCCCGCGAAAGGATGCGCACGCCGCGCGGCCAGGGGAGCCGGAACACTCCACGGTTGCCTGGCACGCGGCGCGATTCGGCGTACATCAACCGGACCAGCCTGCCGAGCGCCACCGGATTCGCGTCGGCGGTGCCCAACTGGTAGACCGGGAGGTGGCGGTCATTGAGCAGCAGCACGCCGGCGGCGAGAATGGCGGCGGCCACCTGGTCCACCGGCACCACCTCCAGCGGCGCTTCGGGGCGAATCGGCCAATGGCGCAGCCCGCTCATCGCCATGATGACCAGCGGCGCCGCCGTGCGCCCCCCTTCCACCCAGCCGGGGAAGGGAAACTCGAGCGCGGCCTCGACAATGGCGGGCCGGACGATGGTGTAGCGGAGTCCCGGCGCGGCGGCGATCAACTGCTCGCCGAGGCTCTTGGAATAGGTGTACGTGTTCACCCAGCCCCAATGCGCGGCGCGCTGCTCGCCGAGGTCGGCGAGTTTCTGCGCGAGCTGCCGGGAACGCGCGCGGGGAGTGGCGGTGGGCTCGGCGGCGTAGGCCTCGCGGATCCGCTCGCGCATGTAGCGGATCTCTTCCTCGTGGCGGAAGCTGTGGTCGCTCGGCCCGCGGCGGCGGGGGTAGAAGCCCGGGATCGGGTCGGTCTCCTCCACCAGCCCGTCGGCCTCGCCGCAGACGAAGCAGGTGGAGACGTGGACCAGGCGGGCGTCGAGCCGCGTGGCCAGCTCGATCACCTGCTCGACGCCGTCGACGTTGGCGCGAAAGGAATCGTCGACCGGCGGCGTGAACTCGACCAGTCCCGCGCAGTTGACGATCAGCCCGACGCGCCCGCGCATGGTCTCGACCGCCGCCGGCTCCAGACCGCAGCCCGGCTCGGCGACGTCACCCGCCCAGAGGGTGACTTTTTCCGCCAGCGCCGCCGAGGACCGCCGGGCGATCTGGGCCAGCGCGGGGGAGGCCAGCACCTGCTTCTCGAAGCGCTCGCGCGCGCCCATCTCGCCGCGGGTGCGGATCAGGATGTGCAGGCGGCGGAATCCGGGAAAGCGATCGAGCAGCATGCCGAGCACGACCTTGCCGACAAAGCCGTTGATGCCGATGAGAAGGACCTCGGTGCCGGCGAAGGTTTGGGTTGCGTCGCGCACGTTAGCCAACGATGTGGCGCAGACACTCGTGTCTGCCGCGTCGAGACTCGTCTCGACGCCAGCGAATTTCCAGGGAAGGTGGTTTTTTTTCACCTGGCATCCGCATGGCAGCCTGCCTCAGGCCTGCACCAGGAACCTGTTGCCCGCATGGTGGGCTGGGGACCCGAGCGGATGACTATCCCTGATCGAGCGCGAGCCAGCGGATCGCAGGCGCCGAGACGAGTCTCGGCGCGGCAGGCTGAGAGCCTGCGCCACGTCGGTCGCCCTGATCCATTGCAAAAAGGTAGAAACTCCAGGGACAGGCGTCCTCGCCTGTCGTTTTCGGCATTCGGAATCGGATAAGATACAATAGCCTAGCGGTCGCCGCAAGTCGCTGTCAAGGCATGCCGGCGGTCGATGCCGCGTTCGCATGTGGTTGGCCAAGCTCCGCTCGAACCTGATCACCATGCCGCTGATCGCGCTCGCCACGTCCGTGATGAGCACGCTCTCGCTGCTGGTATCGCTGTGGGACTCCAGCGGCCGCTCGCAGCACCGCGTGGCGCGGGCCTGGTCGCGGATGCTGCTGCGGATCGCCGGTGTGAAGGTGACCGTGGAAGGGCTGGAGAGAATCACCCCCGGCGGCAGCTACGTCTTCATCGCCAACCACAGCAGCTACTTCGACGTGCCCGTGATTCTGCCCTGGATCCCGGTGCAATTCCGCTTCCTCGCCAACCGCAACCTGTTCGGGGTGCCGTTCATCGGCTACCACCTCCGCCGCGCCGGACACCTGCCGGTGGACAGCGCCAGCGCGCGGGAATCGCTGCGCACCATGTCGGAGGCGGCGCGCATCGTCCAGCAGCGCGGCATCTCGATCCTGCTGTTCCCGGAGGGAGGCCGCAGTGAGGGGGAGCTGCTTCCGTTCAAGGACGGGGCCGCCTATATCGCGACCCGCGCCGGTGTGCCGATCGTGCCGATCGCGCTGTCCGGCACGCGGGGTATCCTGCCGCTGCACTCGGCCACGGTCCGCCCCGGCCGGGTGCGCATGCGCATCGGCTACCCGGTGGAGACGCTCGACCTGGGGTTGCAGGACCGGACGCGGCTGACGAATGCACTGCGCGAGACGATGGCGGAGCTGCTCGAGGAGGCCCCCGCCGCCGCGCGCGGCTGAGGCGCCATGTCGCTGAGTCTGCTCCGGTCGCTCGCGGTGACCGATCCGCTGCTCATCCTCGCCACCATGATGATGGCGTCGATTTCGGTGGCGCTGTCCTTCTTCGACCCCAAGGGCGCGCGGCAGCACCGGGTGGCGCGGCGGTGGGGGCGGATGCTGCTCGGGATCGGCTGCGTGCGCGTCGAGGTCGGGGGGCTGCGCCACCTGGCGCCGGACCGCAACTACGTCTTCGCCGGAAACCACCTCAGCCTGATGGACACGCCGTTGATGCTGGCGAACATCCCGCACCAGTTCCTGTTCCTGGTCAACTCCAAGTACGTGCGGCTGCCGTTTCTGGGCACGCACCTGCGCCGCGGCGGGCACTTCACGGTCCATCCCGACGACACGCGCGCATCGCTGAAGACCATGACCGAAGCGGCGCGCACGATGCGCGAGCGGGGTCTCTCGGTGCTGCTGTTCCCCGAAGGCGCGCGCGCGCGGGGCGAGCTGCGGGAGTTCAAGGAAGGCGCCGCCTACATGTCGATCAAATCCGGCGTGCCGGTGGTGCCGTTCGCCATCCGTGGAACGCGAGAGATCCTGCCGGTGGGCAGCCTTCACGTGCGCGGCGGGAGCGTGCGGTTGCTGTTCGGCGAGCCGATGGATCCCGCCGGGCTCCTGCTCAAGGACCGGGCGGCGTTCACCGCCGCGATACGGCGTCGCGTGGCCGATTTGCAGGCCGCCCTGGAATCCGGGCAGGTCCCTCCGGCGCTCCTCTCCGAGCGGGCGCTGAGATGACGTGCGGCGCGCCGCCAGCCCTTTCCCCCGCGCGCCGCACGGACAACCTGCGCCGGCTTCGCGAGGAAACCTTCGACGTGCTGATCGTCGGCGGCGGGATCAACGGGGCGGGCATCGCCCGCGACCTGGCGCTGCGCGCCGCGGCGAGCGGAGCCCAGCTCAGGATCGGCCTGGTGGAGCAGCGCCACTTCGCCTCCGGCACCAGCGGCCGCAATTCGCAGTTGATCCACGGCGGCCTGCGCTACCTGAAACAGCTCCAGTTCGGGCTGGTGAAGGAGGCGCTCGAGGAGCGCGCCACGCTGCTTCGGATCGCCCCCCACCTGGTGGAGCCGCTGCCGTTTCTGGTGCCGATGTACGGCGTCTGGGCGCGGGCCTACTATGGCGCCGGGCTGTTGCTGTACGACCTGCTGGCGGGCCGGCACAACCTGGGGCGAAGTCGTTTCCTCTCGAGGGAACAAGTGCGCAGCGTCGAGCCCGGCCTGTCGGGCGACGGCCTGCACTCGGCGGGGCTGTTCTGGGATTGCCGCGTCGAATCGGCTCGCCTGGTGCTGGCCAACATCGCCGACGCCGCGCGGATGGGAGTCGCGGCGGCCAACTACGCCCGCGCGCAGGCGTGGAAGCGCGAGGGTGAGCTGTGGCGCGTCGAGGTCGCCGACGCGCTGGGGGGCGATGTTTTCCCCGTGCGCGCCCGGAAGCTGGTGGACGCCCGCGGCCCGTGGGAAGGAAGCGCCGCGCTCCGGCTGGTGCGCGGCTCGCACATCGTCCTCCCGCGGGTGAACGCCGGCGGGCATGTGATCGCGCACTTCGGCGCCGACGGCCGCATCCTGTTCATCATTCCCTGGGGTCCGGGCGATGCGCTTTCGCTGGTCGGCACCACCGATGTCGATCACGCCGGCGGAGCCGACCAGGCGGCCGTCTCCGGCGACGAAGTCCGCTACCTGCTCGCGATCGTGCGCGGCCTGTTTCCCAGGGCGGAGCACATGGAACCGATCGCCGCCTACAGCTCGCTGCGGCCACTGGTCGCAAGCGGCGCCGCCTCGCCGACCAGCGCCAGCCGGGAACACCGCATCTGGAATTCTCCCGACGGGGTGCTCCACGTCGGCGGCGGCAAATACACCACCTACCGCCGGATGAGCGAGCAGGCGGCCGGCATGGTGTGCGGGGAGATCGCGCCGGAACTTGCCCGAGGATGCCAGACCGCACAAACGCCGATCGGCGGCAACACCCACCAGGAGATCGCGGCGCTGCGCGAACAGGCCCCGGAGATGGCGGCGCGGCACGGTCTGGAGACCGAAGAAGTCGCGGGCGCCATCCGGCTGTATGGTGTCGAAGCGCCGCGTCTGTTCGCGATGGCGCCGGAGTCGCCCGCGGACGGGCTGGGCAGGCTGGAGCTGGCGCGCATCGCCTGGGCGGTCGAGCACGAAATGGCGCACCGCCTCGCCGACCTGCTGTTCGTTTCGACCTACTGGGGCTACCATCAACCGCCCACCGAGGTGCGGTTCGCGCCGGCGGCGGCCGCCATGGGCCGGCTCCTGGGATGGGATGCGGCGCGCCGGGAGCGGGAAATCGCGCTGGCGGTGACGATCGCCGCGCTGCCCCGCTGAAAGCCGCGCGTCGTACAATCTCCTCATGGCAGACGTCCTTTCGAGAGAACCGCGCGCCGCCGCCGCGGACTACGTTTTCGGATTCGCCACCCGCGCGCTGCATGCCGGCCAGCGCCCGGACGCGGAAACCGGCGCCCGCGCGGTGCCGATCTACCAGACCACTTCCTACGTGTTCGAGGACACCGAGCACGCCGCCCACCTGTTCAACCTCCAGCGCTTCGGCAATATCTACACGCGCATCATGAATCCCACCACGGCTGTGTTCGAGGAGCGTGTGGCGGCGCTGGAGCGGGGCGTGGGAGCGCTCGCGGTGGCGAGCGGCCAGGCGGCGCAGTTCATCGCGCTGATCAGCCTGCTGGAGGCGGGCGACGAGATCGTCGCCGCGCGCACGCTCTACGGCGGCACCTACACGCAGTTCGACGTCAGCTTCCGCCGCCTGGGCATCCAGACCACCTTCGTCGACCCCGACGACCCGGAGAACTTCCGCCGCGCCATCACCCCGCGCACGCGCGTGCTCTACGGGGAGACCATCGGCAACCCGCGGATGAACGTGCTGGACCTCGCCGCCGTGGCCGCCATCGCGCATGAGCACAACCTTCCGCTGGTGGTCGACAACACCTTCGCCTCGCCCTACCTGTGCCGGCCGATCGAGCACGGCGCCGACATCGTGGTGCACTCGGCCACCAAGTTCATCGGCGGCCACGGCACCTCGATCGGCGGCGTGCTGGTCGACAGCGGCCGGTTCCCCTGGGACCGCGGGCGCTTCCCGCAACTGCTCGAGCCGAGCAAGGGCTATCACGGCATCCGGTTCTGGGAGACTTTCGGCGATTTCGCCTACATCATGAAGGCGCGCGTGGAGGGGCTCCGCGATTTCGGCCCCGCCCTCAGCCCGTTCAACGCCTTCCTGTTCCTCCAGGGACTGGAGACGCTGAAGCTGCGCATGGAATGCCACAGCCGCAACGCGCTGGCGGTCGCCGGGTTCCTGCGCGGCCACCCCGCGGTGAGCTGGGTCAACTACCCGGGACTGGAGACCAGCCCGTATCACGCGCTCGCCCGGCGCTATCTGCCGCTGGGCGCCGGCGCCATCCTGACCTTCGGCATTCGCGGCGGGCTGGAGGCGGGCCGGCGGTTCATCGAATCGCTCGAGCTGTTCTCGCACCTGGCCAACGTCGGCGACGCCAAGAGCCTGGTGATCCATCCCGCCTCGACGACGCACCAGCAGCTCACCACCGAAGAGAAGCTCGGCGGCGGCATCACCGACGACATGATCCGCCTTTCGGTGGGGCTGGAGGAGATCGAGGACATCCTGTGGGACCTGGAGCAGGCGCTGGAGGCGTCGCAGGGCGCATGAGCGGCGACCGCTGCATCTTCGCGCCGTCCGACGGGGTGGGCGGCGCCTCCCCGGTCAACAACGGCCGGTTCGCTACCACCGCCTTCGGCCGGCTGCGGATCCTGGAGCGATATCGCCGCATTGCGATGGTGGGACTGTCCTCGAATCCGTTCCGCCCGAGCCATTTCGCCGCCATCTACCTGCTCGCCGAAGGCTACGACGTCGTCGGCGTGAATCCGCGGGAAACCACGGTACTCGGCCGCCCCTGCTACCCGTCGCTGGAGGCGGCGCCGGGCCCTGTGGAGGTGGTGGACGTTTTTCGCGAGCCCTCGGCGGTGCCGGCCATCGTCGAGCAGGCCATCGCCGTTGGAGCCAAGGTGGTGTGGATGCAGCTCGGCGTGATCCACGAGGAAGCCGCCGCGAGCGCCCGCGCCGCCGGGCTCGAGGTGGTGATGGACCGCTGCATGAAGATCGAGCATGCGCGCTTCTTCGGCGGGCTGAGTACGATTGGGATGAACACGGCGGTCATCTCCTCGCGTCGCAGGCCGGCCGGCGCGCGATGAGGGTGTGCGACATGAAAGTGGTGCTGCTCGGATTTGCCAGTCTGGCGTGCACTTGGAGATCCCCTCCACGCGATGAGGAGGACGTGCACAACCCCCGTCCGCCGGGTTAGAATAACCGAATACGGCGGCACAGACCGCCGGACACGCGATACCACTACGAAAGGATCGAACAGTGAACTTCAGACTCTTTGTTGTGATCGCATGCCTGCTTGGCGGGCTGGCGATGCTGGTGGCTTCCGAGGACGCTCCTCCCGAGCATCAGAAGTGGATGAAGGACCTCGGCGCCAACCTGGGCGCTCTGCGCAAGGGCGTCGACGTGGAGCAGAACGCGACCGCGATGCAGGCCACGCTGAAGCAAATCGGCGCCTTCTGGACGAAGCGTAACAGCGAGATCGCCGTGAATAGCTGCAAGGAAACCTTTCAGGGAGCCTCGTCGGTGGCCAAGGCGGCGCAGTCGGGCGACAAGGAAGGCATCTCGGCGGGCATGAAGCAGATCGGCGCCGGCTGCAAGGGTTGTCACGACCAGCACCGCGAGAAGGTTTCCGATACCCTGTACCGGATCAAGTAGCCGACCGCGCCGCCTCCGCGCGCCCTGGGCAATCACCAACTTACGGCGATGCCAGCAGGTGGCGTGTCGCTGCGGCTTGCGCGGATCTGCCATAATTGAGGTGACGAGAGTTTCGCCGCGTCCCCTGGCGGACGCGGGAAAGCCGGTACACCGTTGACATCATCAGGCGCGCTTGTGGAGTTGCTGGCCCGTGCGCGGCGCCGCTTCCGGAATCACCTCATTGTCGAAGAGGCGATCCGCTCGCTGTGCGCCGCGCTGGCCGGCGCGATCCTGCTGCTGCTCGCCGGAACGCGGATCCTGGACTGGTACTGGGTGGCGCTGCTGATCGCCGCCTCGGCGGCGCTCGGATACCGGCGAGTCGTGAGACGCCGGCCGGCCGATTACCCGGTTGCCCAACTCCTGGATGGGCGCCTGAATCTGCACGACACCCTCTCGACGGCCTGCTACTTCCTTCAGCCGCCGGCCGACCGACGGGCGTCCGAGGGGTTCCGCCAGGCACAGCATCACGTCGCCGAGCAGCTCTCGGCCCAGGTCGATGTGCGTAGCGCGATGCCGTGGATGACGCCGCGCTCGGTCTATGTGGCGGCGGCGCTGGCGGCGGTTGCCGTCGGGCTGTTCATGCTGCGATTCGGCTCCGGCCGATCGCTCGACTTACGCCCGCCGCTGGTCCAGGCGGTGGTCGACTTCTTCACCGCCTCGCCGGTTTTGACCGCGCGGAACAAATCACTTGCGCCGCGTCCCGGCGAGGAGATGACCGGCATCGCCGTCGATCCGGCCGGCGAGCGCACCGGCGAGCTCGACCCGGCGCCCGACTCGGTTTTGCAGACCGTGGACACGCCCGACGTAGGCGGCGAACCCAGGGACGAGGCGGGCAAGTCGCCCCATCGCGCCGAGGCGCCCACGGGCGATCCGCTGGAAGGCTCCGAGAACAGCGAACGTTCCGCGGGCGACGGCCGCGAGGGACGGCCGGAGGATCCCACGCCGCGTTCCGGCAATCCGCAGGATTCCCCCGAGCCGGGCCAGTCGGCCAACCAGCAGGGCGAAAATTCCAGCCTGATGGAGAAACTGCGCGACGCCATGGCGAACCTGCTCTCGCGAATGAAGCTGCCGCAGAAGACCAGCGACGGCGGTCGCACGGCGTCCTCCAACCGCCCCGGGACGCCTTCGAACGCGATGCAGCGCGCGGCGGATCAGAAGGGATCGAAGACCTCGGGAGCCCCGCAGTCGGAGGGTGCGCCGGGCGAGGATTCCGAGGGCGAGCCGCAAAGCGAAGGGCAGCAGCAGGCGCAGGCCGGCCAGGGCAAGAGCGGGGACCGCACCTCCGAGCAGTCCGGGCGGAACGATCCGCGCAGCGGCATGGGCAAGCAGGACGGCAGCAAGGAGCTGAAAGACGCCGAGATGCTCGCGGCCATGGGCAAGATCAGCGAGATTCTCGGCAAGCGCAACGCCAACATCACCGGCGAGATCATGGTGGAGGTGACCGGCGGCAAGCAACAGCCGCTGAAGACCCCCTATTCGCAGCGCGGCGCCACCCACCGCGAGTCGGGCGGGGAGATCCATCGCGACGAGATCCCGCTGGCGTTGCAGGACTACGTGCAGCGCTACTTCGAGGAAGTACGCAAGCCCGCCGCCCCCGCCGCGCCCGCCGCGCCCAAACCGCGGTAGCGGAGCGCCGGACAAGCGCCGGCGTGCGATAATCCGGTCAGCCATGTCGGAGGTCGGCAGCCGGCGGGAAGCCCAGCTTCGAGTCGACCGCATCCGCGCGTTCCGCGAGGAGTTGGCCGCGCTCGAGCGCGAAGGCGTCGTCCCGCTGTCCGCCGGCGAGCGCGAACGCCTGGAGCGCCACCTGGACGAAACGCTGGCCACGCTGGGCGCGCGCTTCGACGTCGACACCACCGAGTCCGAGCGGCGGATCTCCTGGGCGATGCGCATCGCCTCCACTCTCGGCGCGCTGGCCCTGGGCGCGGCCGTCTATTTGTTCTTCTTCCGCTACTGGGGCCTGATGTCGACCCCGTTGCAGGTGGCCCTCCTGGTGGCGGCGCCGCTGGTGGGAGCGCTCGCGACGCAGGCGATGGCGCCTCGGGAGCGCACTCCCTATTTCACTTCACTGATCGCGCTGGTTGCGTTTGCCGCCTTCGTGCTGAACCTGAACGTTCTCGGCGGCATCTTCAACATGACCCCCTCGCCGGCGGCCTTTCTGGCCTGGAGCGCCTTCGCGCTCTGGCTGGCCTACCAGTACCGGCTGCGTTTGCTGCTGGCCGCCGGCCTGGGCTGCGCCATCATCCTGCTCGCCGCGATCCAGGCCTCCCTCGCCGGCGCCTGGTGGACCAGCTTCATCGAAAACCCGGAGAACCTGATCCCCGCCGGCCTGCTCACGATCGCCGCCCCGAGCCTGGTATCGCACCGCACACGCGAAGAGTTCCCGTTCGTCTACCACATGCTCGGCTTGCTGGTGGTGTTCCCGTGCGTGCTGATTCTGTCCATCACAGCGAGTGCGAGCTACCTGCCGTTTTCGGACCGCCTGGTGGAGTCCATCTATGCGGTTACCGGCCAGGCGGGCGCGGGCCTGGTCATCTGGGTGGGAATCCGGGGTCGGCTGGCCGGGGTGGTGAACCTGGGCGCCGCCTTTTTCCTGTTGCTGCTCTACGCGCGCCTGTTCGACTGGTGGTGGGACTGGATGCCGCGGTACCTGTTCTTTCTCGTCATCGGGCTGATCTCGATTGCCCTGCTGGCGGTGTTCCGCAGAATCCGCAGCCGCGTGTCGGCGAGGACCCCATGAGCTGGCGCAACCTGGCCGTTCCGGCGGCGATCGTGCTTCTGGCCGACGCGTGGCTTCTGATGCGCGCCGCCGGCAACCGCTCGGGCGAGCCCCAGGCCACCATCGAGCTGACCGAGCGCGAGCTGAACCTCATCCGCGACGACCAGCAGACCTCGGCGCTCAGGCTGCGGCTGACATGGTATGGACCGCGCGGGTACCCGCCGGAAACGGCCGCGGACTGGTTCGATCAGCGCAAGCTCGCCGAGCTGGGTATTTCGTCCGAACAGGCCGAAGCGAGACGGTCGAGGCCGCGCCCCGTCTACGTGGCGCTCGAGTACGACGGGGAAGCAGCGCGGCAGCGCGACCAGGGTGCGAATCCACTGCCGGAGTGCCGGGTGGGGGAATGGGTTTGCAGCCGGCTGGTGGCGGTGGATGCGGCCCTGGACCCGGCCGCGCTGCGGCGTCGCTACCCCGACCGGGCGCGCTACCTCATCTTGCGCGCCGAGGCGCGCGCCATCTCGTCGGGTGGAGGCAGCCGACCGCGCCAGGTGCGGGGCGCCCTGCAATTGCTGATAGGGGAGATCTACGTGCCGCGGGACCGGGACGCGTTATCGGACCTCGCTGCCGCGCCGGGTGGACCGCGCTACGCGGTGCGGCTCAGCGTCGGGAGCCGGTATGAGCCGTGGGTCGCCGGCGTCCGGCGGCGGACGCCGTAGCAAGTGGGACAGGCTCCCGGCCTGTCCTTCCGTTCAGGCGAGAATTTCCTTCACGATCCTTCCGTGCACGTCGGTCAGGCGGAAGTCGCGGCCGCCGTAGCGATAGGTCAGTCTGGTGTGGTCCAGGCCGAGCTGGTTCAGCAGCGTGGCGTGCAGGTCGTGCAGGTGCACCTTGCCCGCGACCGCCGATCCGCTGACCGCGTCGCAGGCCCCGTGGCGGAAGCCGCCGCGCACGCCGCCGCCGGCCATCCACATGGTGAAGCCGCGGTTGTTGTGATTGCGGCCGTCGCCGTTCTGCCCCGTGGTGGTGCGCCCGAATTCGCCGCCCCAGACCACCAGAGTCTCCTCGAACATGCCGCGCTGTTTGAGATCGGAGATCAGACCGGCGATGGGCTGGTCGATCTCGCGGCAGTTTTGCGCCATCCGCGCGCGCAGGTTGTTATGGTGGTCCCAACCCGCGTGGGAGATCTCGATGAACCGCACGCCGGCCTCGGCCAGACGCCGCGCCAGCAGGCACTGGGTGCCGAAGTCCCGGGTTGGCGGCTTGTCCAGGCCGTACATCTTCCGCGTCGCTTCCGATTCGCCCTTGAAGTCGAGGATGCCGGGCACAGCCGATTGCATGCGGAAGGCCATCTCGTAGGACTCGATCACTCCCTCCAGCTCGGCGTCCATGGTCGCCTTTCGCAAATAGTCTTTGTTGAAGGACTGGATCAGGTCCACCTGCTTGCGCTGCGCTTCGGCGGCGATGTTCGGGGCGATGTTCGGCAGCTTGCCGGTGCGCGTCTGGTAGGGGGTGCCCTGGTAGGAAGCGGGCAGGAACGCCGAGCCGAAGTTCTGCGCCCCGCCGAGCTGGGCCGGGTTGACGGTGATGAAGCCGGGCAGATCGCGATTCTCCGTGCCCAAGCCGTAAACCACCCAGGCGCCCATCGAGGGACGCACGAAGTTGAAGCTGCCGGTGTGCATCTGGATGGTGGCCTGCGGATGGGCCGGGCTGTCGGTGTGCATGCCGTTGAGCAGGCAGAGCGAATCGGCATGCCGCGCCAGGTTCGGGAACAACTCCGAGATCGGCAGGCCGCTTTCGCCCTGCGGCGCGAACTGGTAGGGCGAGGCGATCACGTTGCCCGAGGAGGAGGCGGCGGCCAACTCCGGGTTGTGGTCGAAGGTTTCGTGCTGGCTCGGCCCTCCCTGCATGAACAGGAAGATCACGCGGCGGGCGCGAGCGGGAAAATGCGGGGCGCGCGGCGCCAGCGGGCTGCGGAACGCGGTTGCGGCAACCGACGCCTCCGTGGTCAGCCCTGCCAGGGCCGTATAGCCAAAGCCGCAGGAGAGCGACTGCAACAATTCACGACGATTCATCCCATCCTCCCCTTTCAACTACGATACCGGAATTCGGCGCTGGCGAACAACGCCTGGTAGAGCCGCGCCCAGGCGGCCAACTCCGGTCCGGGCGACTCGCCCGCGGCCGACTCCGCCTCGCGCGTCGCCTTCACGTACTCGAGCGACCGCCGGATTTCGTCCGCCGTGGGCGGCCGGCCCAGCACTTCGCGATAGGCCCGCGTTACCCGCTGCGCCTCGCCGGGCAGGCCGGCGGCGAGCATTTTTTCGGCGGCGTAGCGCGCCTGTTCGAGCACGAACGGGCTGTTCATGAGAAACAGCGCCTGGGTGGGCACGGTGGTGACTTCGCGCCGGCCCTTGGTCTCGCTCGGCTCGGGGAAATCGAAAGTCTCGTACATGGCCGGCAGGAAGTTGCGCAGCACCGGCACGTAGACGCTGCGCTGGCGCATCTTCACCGAGTAATCCTCCGGCATGGTGCCCTGGCCGCGGCCGATGTCGAAGCCGCGGCGGTAGGAAAGCACCGGCGATGCTTCCGGCCGGGTCAGGTCGAGCCTCCCGCTGACCGCCAGCAGCGCGTCGCGGATCGATTCCACCTCCAGCCGCCTGCGGTTCATGCGCCAGAACCAGCGGTTGTCCGGATCGAGCCGATGATTGCGGGCCTGGTGCGAGGCGCCCATGCGGTAGCCGCGGCTGAGCACGATCTCGCGGATCGTCTTCTTCACCGACCAGCCGTGATCCACGAAGCGCGTGGCCAGGTAATCCAGCAATTCCTGGTGGCTGGGCTTCTCGCCCATGGCGCCGAAGTTGTCCAGGGTCGCCACCAGCCCGCGGCCGAACAGTTGATGCCAGATGCGGTTGGCCATCACGCGCGCGGTCAGCGGGTTCTGGGCGCCCGCCAGCCATTCGGCCAACTGAAGCCGGCCGCTTTCGCTGGCGCCGATCCCGGGCTTTGCCCCGGGCAGGCCGACCACCTGCACAAAGCCGCGCGGCACTTTCGGACCCAGATCCTGGACGTCGCCGCGGATATGCACTTCGCAGTCGGCCGGCGCGCCGCCCTCGCGCGCCGCCATGACGCGGTCCGGCGGCAGCGGGAACCGGTCCAGGTCGGACAGGATCCTGCCGGAGGCCTGGCGCAGGACTTGAGCCGGCGGCTGCTGCGGCGACGGCAGCAGCTTCTTCCGCAGCGCCGGAGTCATGCCCTTGCGCATCTCGTCGAGCTCGCCCATCAACTGGTCCCACTTCTGCGCCTGACCGGAGTCGGCCAGGTGCACCGGCGGCGCCTCCTGCGGACCGTAGGAGAAGCGCGCGAGCATGCTCATGTCGAAGTAGCTGACGTTGTCGCGCGGGCGCCGCACCAGCCCGGAGAGCATCTCCGTGCTGCGGAAGATGCCCGCCATGGCGTAGTAGTCTGTGGTCGGAATGGGGTCGAACTTGTGGTCGTGGCAGCGCGCGCAGCCCACCGTGAGCGCCAGAAACGAGCGCGTGGTGGCGTTGATCTGCTCGTCGATGGCGTCCATGCGGAACACCGCCGGGTTGATCTCGATCAGGTCGTGCGAGCCGAGCGAGAGGAAGCCGGTGGCGGTCAACTGCTCCCGCCGGCGGGCGTCGGAATCGGCCTCCAGCAAGTCGCCGGCGATTTGCTCGCGCACGAAACGGTCGTAGGGCTTGTCGTTGTTGAAAGCGTCGATGACGTAGTCGCGATAGCGCCAGGCGTAAGGGAAAGCGTAGTTGCTCCCGCGGCCGACCGATTCGGCGTAGCGCGCCACGTCGAGCCAGTGGCGGCCCCAGCGCTCGCCATAGCGCTCGGAGGCGAGCAGCCGGTCCACCACGCGGGCGTGCGCATCAGGGCGGCGGTCCTTGAGGAACGCGTCCAGCTCGGCCGGCGTGGGCGGCAGTCCGGTGATATCGAACGTGACGCGGCGCAGCCAGACGGGACGCTCGGCGTCCGGAGCCGGCGTGAGCTTGTGCTGCTCCATCTTCGACAGCAGGAAGCGGTCGATCGGCTGGCTGGACCATTTGACATTCACGACCTTGGGCGTCGCCGGGCGCTGGGGCGGCTGGAAGGCCCAGTACTTGCGGCCTTTCTCGAGGTCGATGGTCGACTGCTTCCAGGCGGCGCCCTTTCCCTCGCGCGGATCCGGGGCGCCCATGGCGACCCAGCGCTCGAAGTCGGCGATGAGAGCCTCCGGGAGCTTGCCCGCCGGCGGCATCTGCCGGCCCTCATGACGGATGGCGCGGAGCATGAGGCTTTCGTCCGGCTTGCCGGGCGTCACCGCCGGCCCCGAGTTGCCTCCCTTGCGCGCGCCGGCGCTCGAATCCAGGAACAGGCCGCCCATGGCGACCTTGGTGTCGGCCGAGTGGCACGGGTAGCAGTTCTTTACCAGCGCCGGGCGGATCTTGGATTCGAAGAACTCGAGTCCCTCGGCAGTGGGCTTGTCGGCGTTAGGGGCCTGTGCCGTGGCGATCGTGGAGCCAATGGCGACGCCTGCCAGCAGCGCAAGCAACCGAAATCTGGTCATTCGGGGGTGCCTCCGGTTCCAGTCAGTAACTGTGTTTAATTGTATACCCTTAGCGCCCGCGGCGCAAAGCCTAAATTACTCTTGCTTCCTGGACAAAAGCCCGGCAGCGCCAAGTGCTATTATGCTTTTATGCGCACTACGGTGGAACTGCCGGATGCCGTCTTCAAGCGCCTCAAGGCGACGGCGGCCATGGAGGGAACCAGCCTGAAAGCACTCCTGCTCCGCGGCGTGGAGCGGGAACTGGACTCGCGCGGCCGCGGGCCGCGGAAGAGGGTGAAGCTTCCGCTGATTCAAGGGAAGGAAAAGCGCAGGCTGTCGTTGGCGGTCGCCGATCTGGATGAGCTCCTTTTTGGTTGATGGGAACGTCTGGCGGCGGTCGCCCTGACTCGTGGCATGACCGTGGTTTCCTTCGACAGGGGCCTTCTCCGGATACCCGGCGTGAAGACCTTGGCGCCTCGTCAACGGAAGGGCCGCTCGGGGCGCTGCCTGGCACGCCGCTCACAGCAGGTCGGCCGGCAGGAGCCGGAAGCGGCGGCCGTCGGCCGTGCGCACGGCGCGAAAGTGACGCTCATCTACGGTGAGGATGTCGTAGACGCTCAGCCGTTCGGCGCACGCGATGACGCAGGTATCTGTGATCCCGAGCTTCAGGTCGGCGTACTGGCGCAGCAGTTGGCGGCAGCGCGGCAGGTCGGAGGCGGCAACCGGCTCGAGCAGATAGACGCCTTCGATCATGTCCTCCAGAAAGCCCAGCTCAGCCCTGGCGCCGAGAAACCTTGCCAGCAGGTAGCCGATCTCTGCCAAAACAGCCATGGGGACGATGATCGCCCCGGCGTGTCGGCGGGCGGCGCGGCGTGCGCGGTCATGGTGCGCGTCGCCACGGTCGTAGAGCGAATAAACGCCGCCGCTGTCGGCGATCAGGGCCATTGGCGCCGCTCCCCGGCGGCATTGAGAATCTCGTCCACCCGCGCGGAAACGTCCTTGCGCCCGCTCCGGAACTTGCCCCAATGCCTCGGCCGCGGCCTGCCGGCTTCGCGCACGAACGCGGCGGTGGCCTCGCGAATGAGTTCCGCCTGGGAGCGCCCCCGGGTCTTGGCGAGGCGGTGGAAAGCGCGCGCGACTTCCTCATCGAGATAGACCGTGGTTTTCACCATGCCCGATGTTACCATATATGGCACCCATATATGGTGACTCGGAGGCCGCCTGGCCAGGCGCCTCTTGCTACCGCTCCCTACACCACCGACGGCCGCCCGGCATGCTACCCTGAAGTGACCGCCTTAGCTCGATCGTCGCGCCCGTAGCTCAGCTGGATAGAGCGTTTGGCTACGAACCAAAAGGTCGGGAGTTCGAATCTCTCCGGGCGCGCCATATCCGCAGGCCCGGCCAAGGGATCAAGTGGAAATCGAGCGGGATCGAGCGGGTGCAGTGCGGCCGGGTCGGCGGCGCTTTTGTATGGTCAGATAGGCCGATCCAGTAGCCGGAATGCAGTCCGCGAGGCTGTATTCCTTGTCGGGACGCCTTTCGTACAGCGCCAGTCCGGCCAGGAACGATTCGTGGGATTGAGCGACCATTTCCATGCCGGGATCAGCAAGAATTTCACGCACAAGCCGGCAGGACAACAAAGACCGACCTCACCGTTTCGGCGTCCCGTAGACGTAGTGGTCGATCTGACTGGAGAGGTCCTTCGGTATCCGCCGCAACTCTTCCTCGGGGATCATGCGGCCGAGGCGTTGCGCGATCCGTACGATTCGCGGCGGTCTGTGGCCAGCGCCCGTCTGCTTTCCGCCGGATCGCGCGGCGCTCTTCGATTTTCCGGTCGGGCGTGCAAGTGTTTGAGAACAAAGTATGGAGTGGCGGGAGTGACACCCTTTGACAGCGCCTATTCGCAGGCCCCGGCCAAGGGATCGAGCAGAAATCGAGCGGACTCTTGCGCATCGGGCGATAATCTGTTAAAAGATCTCTTACCTTCGGATGAGCCGGCGGTAACGTTTGGTGTGACCAAGACATGGCCGCGAAGAGTGCCGTTAAGAAAAAGACACCGCCGCGAGCCAAGCGGCCGGTGAGGAAGCCGGAGCGGCGGCCACCGTCGTCGTCCACTAAATTATTGAAACCAAAGCAGAAAGAAGTGGCAATAAACCTTCCAGTACCGGGACTAGATGATGGGGAACAACGCAAACTGTTCGAACGGGCCATGGCCTGGTTCCAGAGGAAGGACTTCCCAAAGGCCAAGGATCTGTTCCAGCAAGCGGCCGGGGGGACCAATCGCGAGATGGCCCACGCCGCCCGGATGCATGCCCACATGTGCGAGCGTCGCCTGGTGAAATCCCAGGCGCCGGCGCTAAGAACGGTGGAGGACTTCTACAACTACGGAATGGCCCTGCTCAACCAGGGGGGGCTGGCGGAAGCCGAACGTCAGTTGCGGAAGGCCCTTGGGCTCAAGGACGACCTGGATTATGTTCACTACTCGCTGGCCCTATGCTGCGGGCTTCAGGGCCAGTTGGAGGCCGCCGGGAAACACCTGCGACGGGCCATCCAGATTCAACCCCAGAACCGGAACGCGGCCAGAAACGATCCCGATTTTCATGCCATCGCCAACCAGTCGCCGCTCCGTGAAATCCTCTTCCCGGAAGCTGACAAGCGGTCCTAAGGCCGAAGCGCCGCTTTGGAAGTCCGCCGAGACCCCGGCCGAAGCGCTGCGCATCGTGGCGATAGGCGGCGGGACCGGGCTCTCGGCCTTGCTGCGCGGCCTGAAGCAGTTCGCCGAGCCGGCGAGGAAACGCCGGAAGGCGGCACGCGGCGGCAGCGGCGCGTATCCTCGCCTGGACATCACCGCGGTGGTCACCGTTACCGACGATGGAGGCAGCTCCGGGCGTCTGCGACGCGAGCTGGCCATGCTGCCGCCGGGCGACATCCGCAACTGCATGGTGGCGCTGTCGGAGGACGAGGCTTTGCTGGCGCGCCTGTTCCAGTACCGCTTCTCCGGCGGCCACGGCCTGAAGGGCCACAGCTTCGGCAACCTGTTTCTGACCGCGATGACGCGCCTGACGGGAGACTTCGCCCAGGCCGTAAAGCTTTCCTGCGAAGTGCTGGCCAGCCGCGGGCGCATCTACCCGTCCACGGCGGCCAACGTGGGGCTGGAGGCGCGCCTGGCCGACGGCTCCCGGGTGGAGGGCGAAACGCGCATCAGCCGCAGCAGGACGCGCATCGAGCGAATTTTTCTCAAGCCTCGCCAGTGCCGGCCGCTGGAGGAGAGCCTGCGGGCGATTGCGGAGGCGGATCTCATCTGCCTGGGGCCCGGCTCGCTCTACACCAGCGTGATTCCCAATCTGCTGGTGGAAGGCATCCCCGAGGCGATTCGCCGCTCGCGCGCGCTGAAGGCCTACATCGTCAACCTGATGTGGCAGCCGGGCGAGACCATGTCCTACCGCGCTTCCGACCACCTGGAAGCGATCTTCGACCATGCCGGCCACGGGTTGGTGGACTACGCGATCGTCAACACGCGTCCGATCGCCGGAGAGCTTCGCCGGCGCTACGCGGCCGGGCGCGTGTTTCCGGTGGAAAACGACACGCCGCGGCTTGCCGAGATGGGTGTGACCGTGGTCGGCCGCAACCTGCTGGCGCACGCCGACAAGATCCGCCACGATCCGGCGGCGCTGGCCGCCGCCGTGCTGGAGCTGGCCCGGGAAGCGCAACGGCTGCGCGGAGCCGGGCTGCCGGCGGCCGCTTCGGTCGCACGCTGAACGGGCCGCACCGGGCCCAAGGCCGCCCCGTACAATAAGAGGCAGCCATGCACAATCCCATCGCCGTCCTCATTCTCGCCGCGGGCCAGGGCACGCGGATGAAGTCGCGCCAGGCCAAGGTCCTGCATCGCGCCGGCGGGCTGACGCTGATCGAGCACGTGGCGGCCACCGCGCTGGAGATGGCGCCGGCCCCTGGCGTGCTGGCGGTCATCGGTCATCAGGCCGAGCAGGTGCGCGCAGCGGCCGCGCCGCTGGGGATACGCTTCGTAGTCCAGCAGGAGCAGCGGGGCACCGGGCACGCCGTGCTGGCGGCACAAGAGGCGCTCGCCGGCCACCGGGGCCTGCTGCTGGTGCTCTACGGCGACTGCCCGCTGCTGGCATCGAGCACGCTGGCGCGGCTGGTGGAAACCCACCGCGCCGGGGACGCCGCGGCCACGGTGATCACCACCACGATCGCGGATCCGGCCGGCTACGGGCGCGTGGTGACCGATGGGGAGGGAGCGATCCTGGCCATCGTCGAGGAGAAGGCGGCCGACGCCGGGCAGCGCGGGATTCGGGAGATCAATTCCGGGATCTATTGTTTCGACACCGACCAGCTTTGGCCGCGGCTGGAAACCCTTCGGCCGAACTCCGCCTCGGGCGAGTACTACCTGACCGACGTAGTGGAACTCCTCCGCGCCGCCGGGCGGAAGGTCCGCGCGTTTCCGCTGGCCGACGCCAGCGAAGTTCTGGGGATCAATACGCGCGCCGAGCTGGCGGCCGCCGACCGCATTTTCCGCGAGCGCAAGGTCGCGCAACTGATGAGCGACGGGGTCACGGTGGAGAGGCCGGAAACGGTCACCGTGGACGTGCGCGTCTCGATCGGGATGGACACGGTGGTGGAGCCGTTCGCGCGCCTCCTCGGGCGAACCGCGATCGGGGAGGATTGCCGCATCGGCGCCTCGGCGATCATCGAGGATTCCACGCTCGGCGACCGCGTCGTGGTCGGCCCGTTCACCATCATCGGGGACTCGCGCATCGCCGACGACGCGCGGGTGGGTCCGTTCGCCCGGCTGCGCTTCGGCAACGACGTGGAGGCCGGAGCGCACATCGGCAATTTCGTCGAGCTGAAGAAGACGCGGATGGGCGCCGGCGCCAAGGCGCAGCACCTGGCCTACCTGGGCGATTCGGTCATCGGCGGGCAGGCCAACATCGGCGCCGGGACCATCACCTGCAACTACGACGGCGAGCGCAAGCACGTCACCGAGATCGGCCCGCGCGCGTTTGTCGGAAGCAACGCCACGCTGGTGGCGCCGGTGACGATCGGCGCGGCGAGCTACATCGCGGCGGGCTCGGTGATCACCGATGAGGTGCCCCAGGACGCGCTGGCGCTGGGCCGCGCCCGACAGGTGGTCAAGCCGGCCTGGGCGCGGCGGCGGCGGGCGCAAAGCGGGTCGGGCGAGGAGTCTTAGCTGGCTGGCCGGCCAGGGGCTTTTTGCTGAGGTTCGAGTTCACGGATGAGCGGCGTCGGCGAGGTGGCGGCCGAGCTTGGTTTCGAGGAGGTCCTTGATTTGGGTCAGGGTGGAGCGGACCTGGGCGGGGAGGTTGGGGTCGTCGCGGAGGCGGCTGAGGATCCAGCGGGCGGCTCGTTCCTGCTCTTTGGCGGGCTTGGGCGCCAGGGGGCCGGGGACCCAGTAGTTGAACACGTTCACGGCGGCTCGATGCATCCAGGGCTCGCCGGGGCCCAGGTGGGTGAGAATCGGGTCCCACTCTCCCAGGTAACCGAGGGCGGTGGTCAATCCGACCACGATGCTTCGGTCCTCGTCCGGCTTCAGCGAGGCGTATTGCCGGCGGAGGTAGGTGGCCGCCGGCTGGGCTTCGGTGCCGCGGTTTTTGTCAAACAACATGCGTGCCAGGCAACCGATGGCGCGAAGTACGTCGGCGCGATAACGCTCTTCAATGCGGCCATAAGTGTCGTGCCATGTTTCGTAAACATCATTCAGCGATAGCGAGTCGACCACCGTTAACAACCAGGGAATCAAAGCTGTGGTCTCCACATTCACGGCGGCGCGCACAAAGTTTGCCGACCAACGCGGTTTTTTCTCAGCCTCGGCGAGCTCCTGGAACCGGCTCATGGCGCCATCCGTCAGCCTGACCCGCAGCGGCGTCTCCGCGGCCATCAGGGCCCCGCCGCCTAATGCGCTCAATGCAAAGACCGCGGCGCGAGCGACGTCGTCGGCGGATTCGAGCAGGGCGTTATAGTCTTCATTGCTCAGGTAGACGATACCTGATGATACCTTGCGCCACGCGGAGGCTCCGGGCGATGTCGCGCTCCACCGCCGCTCAACGAACACGAGCTCCGCAACCGCACCCAGCCGATTGCCACGGCTCGAATCCAACTCTTGTAACGCTGTGACGAGGTTTGAGAAAGCCTCCATCGCTTCGGGTCCCTCGACAGTCTCGATCAGGCTTCGGATGAACTGTTCGAGAGGCTCCGCCAGGCTCTTGTGCTCGGACGCGGCAGCGATCCAGGCGACGGCGGAAAGCCGGCGGGGTGAAAGGCTGGGATCCAACAGTCCTTGGATCGCCTCGGCCGGCAGTTGGTCACCGAGCTTGCAAAGCCGGTGGGCGGCGGCCATGGCGGCTGGCTCATCCGGGCTGTGGAGCAAGGCGAAGGCGTTGGGAGTTTCGGGTTGTTCCGCGGCATCATCAAGGACCTCATCGATGATCTTCGCCACCTCCTCATGGATTCCGAAGGCAAAGCGCCGCTCGAAAAGCATGGGCAGGTTTGCGGCAGTCGCAAGATGCCGCAGAATCTCGACGCGTTCTCTGTTCAACGCGTCGTACCTGGCGACGACGGCCTCCTTTATTAACTCTTCTTCCAGTGGGCCGAGGCGGTGGTGGCAGGCCTTGAGGAATGCCTCTTGCTGCCGCGGCGTCAGTTTCAAACCGAGGCGGTCGCAAGCGTTCCTGGCCGCACGGCGTAAGGGCCATTCGCCGGCCTGGACCAGCTCGGCCAGGTAGTTGCTCATCTCCTTCAACTCCGCCTGCCGGACGGCCGCAATAGCGGCTTCCTGGACGGCCAGGGGCGCCGGCTCGTCGAAGATGCGGGACAAGTTGTCAACGAGTTCGTTTCGGAGCTTGGCGGCGAGGGCGTCAAAGCGGGCCTGGGCGGGCATGGCGGCCAGGCGCTCCAGGCAGGTGAGGCGAGAGAATTTGGGCGCGGCGGGGTCGGTGGCCACGGTCCACAAGGCGGTGAGGGCGGGTTCGCGTCCGTACTCGGCCAGGGCCTCGGCGGCGCGCCGGTGCGGAACCTCTCCGGCCCGCGCCTCGCGCAGGATCTGCTGCTGGGAGTCCACGAATTGGTGGAGAAGCGTCTCATCCGGGGTCTCGGCCATGCGGAGGCAGCGGGCGGTGAGCACGGCGTTGACACGCAAGGCCTCGTCGGTCACCAAGCGAATCACATCCGGCTTGTCGCCGCCGAAACCGATCAGCAGGGCGAGGGTATCGTGCCAGCCATGCTCCCGCACGCGGGCGCGGATGGTGTGTTCGTCCGTGGCCTCGTGATCGAGGAAGTGGCGGGCGGCGAAGTACTCCTGGAAAGACTGGTGCAGGAAACGGAGCTTGCCGCCCTCGCGCTGTAACATCTCGGCGGCGATGATTTCCTCGAGTGGCTCGGGGCGCAAGGCCTCATCGATCGGTTCGGGCAACTCGGTCTGGCGCAACTGGACCAGCTTGTAACCGAGGGCGCCCAGGAGGCGGGCCTTTTCCTCATAGGTGTAACGCCGGGGGACGGGCTCGCCGTGTTCCTGGTGATAGCGCTCCTCAAGGTACCAGCGAGTGAAGTCCTTGAACAGAGGGCCGCGGCTGGGGGGCAGCGCGTCGGTCAGGCGGTAGCGGTCGACGAGCATCCAGAGAAAGAGCGGGGTCTGGGCGAGGTTGCGGACCTGCTGGTAATCTTCGCTTTCGAGCAGGAGCCGGACCAGGGTCCCGGCGCGCTCTTCGTGGCCGGGGGCGCCTTTCTCGCGGAGGTAGTCGCGGATGTACTGCCGGGCCTGAGCCGCGTCCACCTTTTGCAGAACAAGGACGGGGAAAGGGAGCAGGCCGGGCACGTAGTTGTACTGGCGATGGCAGACGAGCACGGGGGTTTGGGGGCACGCGGTCCGTAAAGCCACAATCCAGTCGGCCACCCTCTGGCGCTGGTCGTCGCCGAGCTCATTGAGGGCATCGACGATGAGGTGCAGGGCGCCTATGGCCAACAGATGGGGCGACTGATCCAGGACGGCGGGCGCCGATTCCGGATCGTCAGGCTTCCATTGAGTAAGCTGGGAGACCACGACGGAGGCGCGAAGGAGCAGGGGCAGACGGGGATCGAGGGGCGTTGCCGCCGAAGAAGCGTTCGAGTCCACCAGGGACTGGGCCAGGCGATACTCCCATTCGTGAGCAACGGTGCTCTTACCGGAGCCGGCATCGCCCAGGAGAACCAATGCGGGGGACCCGGCCACCAGATCGAGGGCGTCGCGGCCTTTGGCTTCGCCGCGCAGGCGCTCGCGCTCGGCAAAGAGTCCTTCATCCTGGAGGAGGGCTTCGGTCGATAGCGCGCGGCGCCGTCCTGCGCGGGCGGCGGTCAGTTGGCCCTTGAGCTCGATAAACGCTTGCAGGCTGATGTAGACGTCGTGGTCGTCCCGGAGCCGGTGCAGGAGCTCGAGGGCCTCGCCACGAAACTGGCGGCGAACGAATTCGGCCCGGGCTTGGTCGAGCGCGGTCTGGAGGGGATCGTCCTTTCGCGAAACCAAAGCGGTGACGCGGCGCGCGAAGCCGGCCAGAGCGGGGAGCACGAAGCGGCTCTGGCGGCGCATGAAGTCCACCACGAAGAGGCCATCGTCGCGGAGGCTTGCTTCGTTCCAGTGGTGAAACGACGTCTCGGGGACGAGCGCTTCGGCAGCCGCGCCGGCTATGGCCGCGGTGGCTCGCAAGGAGGCAGCCGACTGCTCGTCCCACTTCAGTGTCAGATGGGCGAAGAGGAAGAGCTGCTCGAGGTAGTCGTGGAGCCAGGCGTCGTGGTGGGCTTGTGGGTAGGCGTCGCGGGCGCGCGACGGATGGCCCACAAGAGCTGGAAGGCGTAGCCGAGCTCGGGGCGCTCGGCCCCGAGGCGCCGGGAGAACTCCTGAGCAGCTTCATCGCCGAGGCGCGAGGCCCAAGCCAACAGACGCTGGAGGCGGACATGCTGGGCCCAGGTGAGGTCGAGGGGAAGAGTGTCGCGCGCGAGGCATCCTTCCAGGCGCGTGAAGTCGACGAAAATCGGTTCGCCGGTCCGGGTGGAGGCGTAGTCGATGAGGCAGGGCTGGTCGTCCACGAGGAGGATATTCCGAGGATTCAGGTCGCCGTGAACCAGTGAAGAGACACGATCGGCGCGGGTGGACTCCAGAACGCCGGCCAGCGGGGGAAACGGATCGGGCAGTTGGGCGGCCGGACCCTGGAGGGTGTTGGAATGGAGGCCGAGCTCGGGAAGTTTCTGAAGTATAAACGCCCGGCGGTTCAGGGTGCGCAGCTTAGCCAGACGGCCTTCGATGGACCAGGTGGGACTGCCCTTCAGGTCGCCCAGCAACTCGCGGATGTCCTTGGGGCCGTCGGCGACGATTTCGACGCGGAGATGGTGCGATTCGATCTCGGCCATCAGGCGATCGCCACGCCAGGACAATTGGGCACCCAGCAGCTTAACGATGGCTTCGGGCAGGCCCTTTTCGTGCGGGCGAAGCGAAGCCTCTTTCAGGTCGAGGGGCCAGAATTCCTTGGGGGTTCTGCCGTGGGGCGCCGGCTGGGTGGTGTAAAGACGCTGCTGAGAGCGGTTTACCTTGTCGACCGCGATGGTGGCGTCTGCGCCGAGGCGTCCATTCCAAGATTCGTGGAGCGACGTCACGTCCGGGCCAATCATGTATTGGTCATATAGGTCGTTGCGGATTCCGTTGAAGAGCTGGTGGATGGCGGAAACCGCGCCGGCCAATTGCGGACCGCCGGTCTGGACGGCGTCCCGGGCAACGCTCTCGAAGGTTCGGGTGGGCCGAGCGGGTTGTCCGATGAAACGGGCGGCGTGGTCGTAGACGACCGCCTCGCGCTCGGAGCGCGGCTGCGGGTCCTTTTCCAAAAGGGCCGGCGTTACGGCTTCGATGGGCACGAAAAAGCGATTCGCGGTTTGAAGATGCTTCTGGAAGGCGTGAAACTCGTGTTGGACCTCGTGGAGAGGTCCGAGCTTGATCACCTTTTGCGACTTCTGGTTGCCTGTTTTGACGACTGCTTCCACGACCTCGGCCCCGCTGCGGCCGCCGGAGAGCCGGGCCACGATCCGGATCTCGTCGGGTTGGGTCTGCCAGCGGCCGGGGGTCGGACCTACGGCGATCCTTTGGAGGACGGCTTCGATCTCGCCCCACCGGGGTTTCGGAATGGCGGCGGCGTCAAATACTACACGCATGGGAACATGTGGGGGCCGGGACTATTATAGGCGGGAAGCCGGAAGCAAGGACGCACATTTTCCCGACCCGCTTCCCCGACGTCCGATTCCCCGGTATGAGAACCCCCCGGTCAAACGGGGCGCGGGGCATGGAGCTGGGATTGGGGCTGCAGTGGTAAGCTGAAAGCGTGGCGGAAATAGCGGCTTACGAAGACCGCGTCCGGGCGAGCTTCGACTCGCTACTCCACGAGCTGGACGGGTTCTTCATGCAAACAGGGAGCCTGCATCAGAGTCTGCGGGAGCTGACCCGGCGGCTCGACGAGGCGGAGATTCCCTACGCCTTGGTCGGGGCCCTGGCGCTTGGAAAACACGGGCTGGTGCGCGCCACGGTGGGCATCGACATCCTGCTGACGCCGGAAGGCCTGGCGAAGTTCAAAGAGCGGTATCTCGGCCGCGGTTACGTCACGGCCTTTCCGGGGGCAGCGAAGAGCTTTCGGGACACCGATCACGGAGTCCGGATCGATGTGATCACTACCGGCGAGTATCCCGGCGACGGCCTTCCCAAACCGGTCCGTTTTCCCGACCCGGCGAAGGTGTCGGTCGAACTGGAAGGTACCCGCGTAGTGGCGCTGGAGCGGCTCATCGAGCTCAAGCTGGCTTCGGGGATGACGGCTGAACATCGGATCAGCGACTTGGGAGACGTGCAGAACCTCATCCGCGCGGTGAAGCTGCCTGAGGGACTCGCGGACCGGTTGGACCCCAGCGTCCAGCCGCTCTACCGGGACCTGTGGAGGAAGGCGCAGGCGACCGATCGCGTGGTGGAACGCTAGGTCCGTGACCGCCACGAGCGGCTCCGCCAGGTCGGTCTTAGCCCTCCTCCGCCAGCACCAGGATCGGGTGGTAGAGGTTCGGCATGCGAGCCTCGCCGATCGCCACCAGCTCCCCGTCGGGGCTGATCGCTTTCACGTAGCGCGCGCCCTTGGCCACGCGGAACGGGGAGACGCGGAAATCGCGGCCCTGGCGGATCTGCCCGGCGGTGAGTGCGTCCACGCGCTCGCTGGGAAACTCCGGCAGCAGCCTGGCGGCGGGAATCAGCGCTTCGGCTATCCGGTTCTCCCGCGCCAGCTCCTCCAGCGCCTCCCAGGTCCAGGAGTCCTCCAACAGGAACTGGCCCGAAGCCAGCCGGCACAGCGACTTCAGAAACGCGCCGCAGCCGAGCGCCTGCCCCAGTTCGTGGGCGATGCTGCGCAGGTAGACGCCGGCCGAGCAGTGGACCTGGAGACGAGCCTCCGCGCCGTCGCATGCAAGCATTTCGAGCGAGAAGACGGTCACCTCGACCGGTTTCAGCTCCACCGGGACATTCTTGCGCGCCAGCTTGTAGGCCGGGGTGCCTCCGATCTTCTTCGCCGAGATCGGCGGAGGCGTCTGGAGAAAAATGCCGCGGAAGCCTTCGAGCAGCGACAGAAGCTGCTGCGGGTCGAGCTGGGTCTGGGTGATCGGGCTGGTGGCGGTCCCGGCGCTGTCATAGGAGTCGGTGGAGTAGCCGAAGCGGACGGTGGCGTCGTAAACCTTGTCGTTGCGCGTGAAGAACTGGGCCAGGCGCGTCGCCCGGCCGACCACCAGCGGGAGCACGCCGGTGGCGATCGGGTCCAGCGTACCCAGGTGGCCCACGCGGCGCGTGCCGACGAGGCGACGGACCTTGTTGACCGCGTCGTGACTGGTCCAGCCCACGGGCTTGTTAATGATGATGACTCCGTCCATGAACTTTCACCATAACACCGCGAATGTGGCAGAATGTCGCAGACTGAATTCGTCGGTTCATCGCGGAGGTTCGTGGAGGCCGGGCAACAGACCGGCCTCGACCTGGTGGTGCTGCCGGTATCCGGCGGCGGGAAGCCCTTCGCGTTCCTCCGGACGGAGTTTCAGGAAACGCATGGCAGCTTCTCGCCCGGGGCGCCGCGACGGATCGCGTACTCGTCGGATGAGAGCGGCGTACCTGAGGTGTACGTTCAGGCGTACACGCCCGGGCAGGCGGCTTCGGGCGCACGCCGGCAGGTCTCGATCGGCGGCGGCACGATGCCGCGCTGGCGCGGCGACGGAAAGGAGTTGTACTACCTGAGCCTGGACCACAAGATGATGGCGGCGAGTGTGAAGACCGATAGTCCCTTCTTCCAGAACTCAGCCCCGGAGGTCTTGTTTACTTCACCCGTGATGGCGCCCGCCGCCTACTACTGGACCTACGACGTCACGCGCGACGGCCGGCGCTTCCTGCTCGCCGAGTCCGCCGCGGAGGCCGAATCCCAGCCCCTGACGCTGGTCACCAACTGGCAGGCGGCGGCGAAGCGGTAGCGATCGCGGAGCGAGTCGGGTACGATGTGATTACGATGACGCGGCGGGTGAAATTCATTGTCGAACGGCATCCGGACGGCTACATTTGCTATCCAGTCGGATTGAAGCGGGGGGTGACGATCGTTGGCGAGGGAGACATTTACCAGCAGGCGCTTTCCGACGCGGTTTCGGCGGTTGAGTTTACGCTGGAGACTGTTGCCGAGGAGGAAGTCTTCGACTCTGCCTTCCACGCGGAGGAACTCTTCGTAGCTGAGGCGGAGGTCAGGCGCGGTGCCGAAGTTTCCCGTTGACGCGCCTAAGCCCGTGGCAGAAACCCTCTACTTAAGAACGGCTCGCCAACCTGGCGTAACGCTGATTTCCGGAAATAGTTGCAAGCGGAAGCGTGGACCTACGACGTCACGCGCGACGGCCGGCGCTTCCTGCTCGCCGAGCTCGCTGCGGAGGCCGAATTCCATCCGCTGACGCTGGTCACCAACTGGCAGGCGGCGGCGCAGCGGTAGCGACGCCGGACCTGGAGGGGCTTGTAGAATGAAAGGTCATGAGCGAGGAGCCAGATCCCAGGGCGCCGGAACCGGAAGCGGAGCTACCGCTGCCGCCTCCCACGTTCACGTTCCTGGTGGCTTCGCTCAGAACGCAGGCGGAGGTACACCTCGGCCTGCTGTCGCTGGGAGAAGAGAACGAGCAGCCCAACCTGCGGCTGGCCCGCCACGCGATCGACATGCTGGCGATGCTGTCGGAGAAGACCCGCAGCCAGTTGACACTGGAGGAGCAGCGGTTTCTGGAAAACTCCCTCACCGAGCTTCGCTTCCGCTACGTCCAGGTTTCGGCGGAAACCGGGAAAGCCTGAGATGGACCTTGCTTCCGGCTCGCTGCGCCTCACTGTGCTGGGCTCGGGCACCAGCGTCGGAGTGCCCACGATCGGCTGCCACTGCGAGGTGTGCCGCTCGAGCGATCCCCGGGACAGCCGGCTGCGCCCGTCGCTGCTGATCCGCTCCGCGGAGCGCACCATCCTGGTCGACACGACGCCGGATTTCCGCCAGCAGGCGCTGCGGTCCGGCATCGAGCGGCTGGACGCCATCCTGTTCACCCACTCCCACGCCGACCACATCCTGGGACTGGACGACGTGCGCCCGTTCAACTTCCACCAGCGGGCGCGGATCCCCGTCTACGGCTCCCCGGAGACGATCGCGGCGATCCGTCGCGTGTTCGCCTACATCTTCGAGGACGGCCAGTCGCAATCGAGCATCCCGCGGCTGGAAACGCACGAGCTGGACGGCGCGCCGTTCGAGCTGTTCGGAATGCGGTTCACGCCGGTGCCGGTGTATCACGGCCGCACGCTGGTCTACGGGTTCCGCTTTGCGACGGCGGCCTATCTGACCGACCACAGCGAGATCCCGGAAGAGTCGCTGCGCCTGCTGGAGGGGCTGGACGTGCTGTTCCTGGATGCGCTGCGGCACAAGCCGCATCCCACGCACTCGACCGTGGAGCGGTCGCTGGAGACCGTGGAGCGGCTCGGCCCGCGCCGCGCCTTCTTCACACACATCTGTCACGACCTGCCGCACGCGCGCACCGAGGAGCGGCTGCCGGCGCACGTCCGCCTCGCCTACGACGGGCTGGAGATCGACGTGGAGCCGGCGGCGGAATGACGACGCCATTCCGCATCTACCGCGGCCTGGAGGAGCTGAACGCGGACGACGCCGGCGGCGCGGCGCTGACCATCGGCAACTTCGACGGCGTGCACGCCGGCCACCGGGAGATTCTCCGGCGGGTGGTGGAGCTGGGGAACGGGCGCGGCTGGTCCTCCACGGTGCTCACCTTCGACCCGCACCCGGCGCGTGTGCTGGCGCCGCAGCGGGCGCCGCGGCTGCTCAGCACGATCGAGCAGCGCGCCCAGTGGATTCGGGAGGCCGGAATCGGCCGGCTGCTGATCCTGCCCTTCGACCGCGACCTCTCGCTGGTCGCGCCGCGCGAGTTCGTCGAGCGGATCCTGGTGGGGCGGCTCCAGGCCCGGGCGGTCCTGGTGGGCGCCAACTTCCGCTTCGGTAATCGCGCAGCCGGCGACACGGCGCTGCTCGGCGCGCTGGGCCAGGAGCTCGGCTTCCTCACCGAGATCGTGCCGCCCGTGCTGCGCCGTGGCGGGACGGTATCGAGCAGCCGGATCCGCGCCTTGCTCGAGGCGGGACGCGTGGCCGCGGCCGCGCGGTTGCTCGGGCGCCCGTACTTCGTCGACGGGGAGGTGGTTCCCGGCCGCGGCGTCGGCAGCCGGCAGACGGTGCCGACGATGAACCTGGCTACCTCCGCCGAGGTCCTGCCCGCGCGCGGCGTCTACGTCACCCGTACCAGGGAGCTGGCTGGGGAACGCTGCTGGCAGTCGGTCACCAACGTCGGCTTCCGGCCGACCTTCGGTGGCGAGACGCTGGCCGTGGAGACGTTCGCGCTCGACGGGATCGAAGGCGATCCACCGCGGCGGATCCGTGTCGAGTTCCTCTGGCGGCTGCGCGAGGAGCGCAGATTCCCGGACGCGGAATCGCTCAAGGCGCAGATCCTGTGCGACGTGGCGCGCTCCCAACGCTGGTTCTCGCGATGCCGGCGTTGGGTTCGCTGACGACAGGCCAGGAGGCCTGTCCCACCTGTATACTGAAGATACGTATGCGTTTGTCGGAATCAAAACAGAAACACTTGCAGGCCCTGGCCAACGGGCAGGGTGTGATCGCCGCCGCGGCCATGGACCAGCGCGGCAGCTTGCAGAAGTCGATCGCCTCGGCCAAGGGGATCGATTCGAACACGGTCACCCCGGAAATGATGGGCGAGTTCAAAACCGCCGTCACGCGGATCCTGTCTCCTCATGCCAGCGCCATCCTGCTCGACCCCGAGTTCGGCCTGGAGGCAGCCAAGGCGCGCAGCCCGTCGGCCGGGCTGCTGCTCGCCTACGAGCAGAGCGGCTACGACAACGCACGCCCCGGCCGCCTGCCCGACCTGCTGCCGCACGTCTCGGTGAAGCGCATCGCGGACTGGGGGGCGGACGGGGTGAAGATCCTCATCTATTACACGCCGTCCGATTCGCCCGAGGTGAACGACATCAAGCACGCGTTCGTCGAGCGCATCGGCGCCGAGTGCGAGCGCTACCAGGTCCCGTTCTTCCTCGAGTTCATCGGCTATGACCCGGCGGGCGGCGACGAAAAGGGGATCGAGTTCGCCCGGCGCAAGCCGGAGGTCGTTATTGGAAGCATGGAAGAGTTCTCCAAGCCCCACTATGGCGTCGACGTCCTGAAAGTCGAGGTCCCGGTGAACGCCCACTACGTCGAAGGCAGCGTGGTGTACAAGGGCCAGAAGGCCTACACGTATCAGGAGGCTCTGGAGCATTTCCGACGCGCCGCGGCGGTGGCCACCAGGCCGTTCATTTACCTGAGCGCCGGTGTGAGCAACGAGCAGTTCGTCGAATCGCTGCGCATGGCCGCCGAAGCGGGAACGGATTTCTCCGGCGTGCTCTGCGGCCGCGCCACATGGAAGGAAGGGATACCGGTCTACGGGAAGCAGGGGCTGCGGGCGCTGGAAGACTGGCTCCACACGGAGGGCGTGAAAAACATCGGCGCCGTCAACGACGCGCTGCGGGCGGCCAAACCGTGGTACACCAAGCTCGGCCTGGCCCCGGCCGCGGTGGCCTGAAGGCGCGACGATGGACCGGCAGACCATCCTGTCGTTCATCAAGGATGTGGGGATTGTCCCGGTGGTGCGCACCTCCAGCGCCGAGAGCGCCATCCGCGCCATCGAGGCCATCTATCGCGGGGGAATCCGCGCGGCCGAGATCACGATGACCGTCCCCGGGGCCGTGCGGGCGCTGGAGAAAGTGGCGGACCAGTTCGGCGACCGGCTGGTGCTCGGCGCCGGCACGGTTCTGGACGCCCAGACCGCCCGCACCTGCATGCTGGCCGGGGCGCAATTCTTCGTCACGCCGTGTGTGAAGGCCGAGGTCATCGAGATGGCGCGACGATATTCGAAGGTGGTCTGCCCGGGAGCGCTCACGCCGACCGAAACGCTCACGGCCTGGGAGGCCGGCGCGGATATCGTGAAGATCTTCCCCTGCGGCAACGTCGGCGGGCCGAGCTACATCAAGGCGCTCAAGGCGCCGTTCCCGCAGATCGAGATGCTGCCCACCGGCGGCGTCAACCTGGAGACGGCCGGCGAGTTTCTGAAGGCGGGCGCCTGCGCGGTGGCCGTCGGAGGCGAGCTGGTGGACGGCAAGACCATACAGGAAGGTCGCTACGAAGTCTTCGAGGAGCGCGCCCGCAAGTACCTGGCGGCGATCGCGCGCGCGCGAAGCGAAATGAAGACCGCGGCCGGAACCTGATACACTGGAGACCCGGTTATGGCCATCAGCAAGGACTTGTTGGAAATTCTGGTCTGCCCTCTGTGCAAGGCCCGGGTGGAGCTGAAGCAGGACGAGAACGGCCTCCAGTGCGTGCAGTGCAGGCGTGTCTATCCGATTCGCGACGACATCCCGGTGATGCTGCCCGAAGAGGCGCGCATCGAGGAGTAGAGGCTCCCGTCCCGCGCGGGCGCGGCCATCCATGACGGCCAGAATGTCCAGTGGCGAAGGTGTCCTCAACCGCCTGCCGGAAGGCACGCGTATCCTCATCCTCCGCCTGCGATCCCTGGGCGACTGCGTCCTGACCACGCCGGCGCTCGCGATACTGCGCCGGGCGCGCCCAGATGCACGCATCGGCGTCGTGGTGGAGCGGCGTTTCCGGGACGTGTTCGAAAACCATCCGGACGTCGACGATCTCCTCGAGCCCCAGGCGCTCTCCGTGCGGCGCTGGCGAGCCGGCCTGTGCCTGAACCTGCACGGCGGAACGCGCAGCCTGCTGCTGGCGCTGGCCTCCGGCGCGGCGATCCGCGTCGGCTTCGGGCACTTCCGCGCCGCGCGCGTCTACCACGTGCGCATCCGGAGAGCGCAGGAGATTCTGGGCGTGGATCGCAAGGTGCACACCGCCGAACACCTCGCATCGGCGATGTTCGAACTGGGTGCGCCGAAGCAGGAGATTCCGCCGGCGAGGCTGGCGGTGACGACAGCAGCGGCCGCGCGCCCCTACGCGGTGATTCATCCGCTGGCGTCGACGCCGGAAAAGACGTGGCCGGCCGGGAGCTTCCTGGAGGCGGCCCGCCGGCTGGAGTCGCAGCGGGACCTGGAGCCGGTCTTCCTGGGCGCTGCCGGCGAGGACCTGACGCCGTACGGCGAGTTTCGCCGCGTGCAGGCGACCTTGGCGGAAGCGATGCGGCTGATCGCCGGCGCGGCGCTTTTTCTCGGCAATGACAGCGGCCCGGCGCACGTCGCCGCCGCCTGCCGGGTGCCGCTGGTGGTGTTGTTCGGAGCCTCCGACGCGGCGATCTGGGGACCGTGGAAGGCCGCTGCCGAGGTTCTCTCGAGCCCCCGCGGCATCGCCGCGATCACCGCCGGCGAGGCGCTCGCGGCGCTGGCGCGGCTGAGGGTGCCGGTATGAGGGATCTGCTCCGGCTGCTTGGCTACGCGCGCTCCCACTGGATGCCGCTGGCCGCCTCCGTGATCCTCATGGCGATCGCCGGCGCCTCGCACGCGCTCATGGCGGTGCTGGTGGGCCCGATTTTCGACCGCGTCCTCAATCCCGCCTCGCGCGCGGCCCCGGTGCTGCTGTTCCGCCTGCTCGACACGCCCGTCTACCTGCACCAGATGGTGCCGTCCTGGATCCACAACGTCTGGACGATGGTCGCCTTCTCGATCCTGGCGGTCTTCCTGGTCAAGGGCGTCTGCGACTACGCCGGCAATTACCTGGTGAACCACGCCGGCTTCTCCGCGGTCACCGACCTGCGGCAGTCGGTGTTCGACAAGGTGCTCCGGCAGGAAGCGCAGTTTTTCGAGGTGAACACGACGGGCAGGCTGATGTCGTCGATCATGAACGACATCGACAAGATCCAGGTGGCGGTCTCGCACATCCTGGCCGACTGGCTGCGCCAGTCGTTCACCGCGCTGGGGCTGCTGTACGTGGTGCTGCAAACCGACTGGAAGCTGGCGCTGGCGAGCCTGACGCTGCTTCCGTTCGTGCTGGTGCCCACGCTGCGCATCGGCCGGCTGATCCGCCGCGCCACGCGCCGCGCGCAGGACGACGCGGCCGAGCTGAACCAGGTGCTCCAGGAGTCGCTCAGCGGCCACGCGGTGGTGCGCTCGTTCGGCGCCGAGGCGCACGAATCGGCCCGCTTCCACCGCGCCGCCCTGGGGCTCAAGACGTCGAGCCTGCGCTCGGTGGCGCAGCAGGCGCTGGCCTCGCCGATCATCGAGTTTTTCGGCGCGCTGACCATCGTCGGCCTGCTCACCTACGCGCGCCAGCAGATCAAGGCGGGGACGATGACCACGGGCGAGTTCACCAGCTTCGTCGTCGCGTTGCTGATGCTCTACGAGCCGGTCAAGCGGCTGGTGGGGATCCACAACATCTTCCAGCAGGCGCTGGGCGCTACGCAAAAAGTCTTCCAGCACCTGGACCGACGCGAGGTCGTGCGCGAGAAGCCGGGCGCCCCGGCGCCGGGGCCGTTCCGCGATTCGCTGGTGTTTGCCGACGTTGGCTTCCGCTACCCGGGCGCGCCGAACGGATTCGCGCTGCGCTCGGTGACGCTGGAGATCAAGAGGGGCGAGGTGGTGGCGGTGGTGGGCCCGAGCGGCGCGGGAAAATCGACTCTCGCCGGCCTGGTGGCGCGCTTCTACGACGTCGACCAGGGGGCCGTGCTGCTGGACGGAACCGACATCCGCGACCTCCAACTGGCCCCGCTGCGCGCCCAGATCGGCATCGTGGCGCAGGACACTTTCCTGTTCAACGACACGGCGGCGAATAACATCCGCTACGGCCGTCGCCAGGCCTCCGAGCAGGAGGTGTGCGAGGCGGCGCGGAACGCACTGGCCGAGGAGTTCCTGCTCGCGCTTCCCCAAGGCTACGACACGATCGTGGGCGAGCGCGGCGTGAAGCTGAGCGGCGGCCAGCGCCAGCGGATCGCCATCGCGCGGGCTCTGCTGAGGAACGCGCCGCTGCTCATCCTGGACGAGGCCACCTCGCACCTGGACTCGGAATCCGAGATGCTGGTGCAGCGCGCCCTGGGCAACCTGATGAGCGGCCGCACGGTGATCGTCATCGCCCACCGGCTGTCGACCGTGCGGCGGGCCGACAAGATCGTGGTGCTGGAGGCCGGCCGCATCACCGAGACCGGCACCCACGAGGAACTCCTCGGCGGCGGCGGAATCTATCGCCGGCTCCACGAGCTCCAGTTCCTGGAGCCGGACGCGTTGACCAACCCATGAGCGACAACGCGATCCGCAGTATGACCGGCTACGCGGGCGCGCGCAGGACGACCCCGCGCGGGGAGCTGGTGTTGACCCTGCGCAGCGTGAATCACCGCGCGCTGGACATACACTTCCACCACGCGCCGGAGCTGGAGGCGCTGGAGAACTCCCTGCGGCGCGCGCTGGTCCGCCGCGTCCGCCGCGGTCACCTGGACGTGCGGATCTCGTTGGAGCCGGCGGGTGGCCCGACCGCCCCGGTATGGAACCGGGCGCTGCTCGATACCTGGCTGGCGAGCTTTCGCGAGGCGGCCCGCGAGCATGGTCTCACGGCGGAGCCCGATCTCAACGCCGCCTTCCGCATTCCGGGCATGTTGGGCGAGCGGTTCCGCTCCGAGCCCAACGCCGATATCGAGGCCGACGTGCAGGCGCTGGCCGAGGAGGCTCTGGACGCCCTGGACGAGTTCCGGCGGAGGGAAGGCGGTGCGATCGCCGTCACGCTGGTGGCGCACAACGACAGGATCGCCGCGGCCGTCGCATCGATGGAGCGGCTCCGCGAGCGCGTGGTCGGCCTGCTCCAGCAGCGGCTGGCGGGGCGGCTCCAGCAATTGCTCCAGGGGAACATCCTCGATCCGCAGCGGCTGGCGCAGGAGGCGGCGCTGCTGGCCGATCGCAGCGATATCGGCGAGGAAATGACGCGGTTGAAGGTCCACTCCGGGCAATTGGGCGAACTGCTCGCCCGCGGCGGGGAGGTCGGCAAGAAACTCGACTTCCTGCTCCAGGAGATGCAGCGGGAAGCCAATACCATCCTGTCCAAGACCAGCGGTTTGGGGGAGGAGGGCCTGCCGATCACCGATTTGGCCCTGGCCGCCAAGTCGGAAATCGAGAAGATCCGCGAGCAGGCTCTGAATCTGGAATGAGCGCCGTATTCATCATTTCCGCGCCTTCCGGCTCGGGCAAGTCGACCTTGGTCGGGGAGCTGCTGCGGGGCGACCCCCGGCTGTTATTCTCGATTTCCTACACTACGCGGCTGGCGCGCGGGGCGGAGGTGGCCGGCCAGAACTACCTCTACGTCAGCCGCGAGGAGTTTATCGAGCGCGCCGGCCGCGACGAATTTCTCGAGTGGGCCGAAGTGTTCGGGAACTTCTATGGGACCCACCGGAGCTGTTGGGACCGGTGCGTGGCCGAGAACCGCGACCTGCTGCTCGACATCGACGTACAAGGTGCGCGACAATTAAAAGAGAAGATCCCGGATGCGGTAACGATCTTCATCCTCCCTCCGTCCCGCGACGTGCTCGCGCAGCGTTTGCGCGCGCGTTCCGAGGATCCCGAGGAGGTGATTGGGCGGCGGCTCCGGGAGGCGGAGGAAGAGATCCGCAACTACCGGCGCTACGAATACGTGGTGGTGAACCGCGAAGTGGCCACATCGGTCGCCGCGCTGGGAGCCATCGTGGCCGCCGAGCGGGTCCGCCGCAGCCGGATGGAAGAATCGATCCGGCCGATTCTGGAGAGCTTTGAAGGAGGAGTCACCCCGGCATGAGCGATTACTTAGGGAGAGATGCTTTGAACACGATCCCCGACGATGAGGAGTTGAGCATCTATCGCTTCATCATCGTCGCGGCCAAGCGCGCCCGCCAGCTCCAGGGCGGCAGCCGGCCGTATCTGCCCACCACCTCGCGCAAGACGACCGTGACGGCGATGGAGGAGGTGCGGCGCGGCCTGATCAAGTACGAGGACCCCGGCTTCTTCGTGAAACCGGTGCGGGACTTGAACCAGTAGGGCGATGAAAGTCGCGCTCGGCGTCGGCGGAGGCATCGCGGCGTACAAGGCCGCCGAGCTGGCGCGGGCGCTCCAGGAGCGCGGCTGCGCGGTGCAGGTCGTCATGACGGCCGCGGCGCGCCAGTTCGTCAAGCCGCTGACCTTTGCCGCTCTCACCGGCCGGAAGGTCATCACCGGGCTGTTCTCCCAGGCCAGCGCCGAGGAGACGCTCTCCAGCGCCGTGGAGCACATCAGCGTCGCGCAGGAGAACGAAGTGCTCGTGGTGGCCCCGGCGACCGCCGACCTGCTGGCGCGCTTTGCCCACGGCCTGGCGAACGACTTCCTGACCACGCTGTACCTGGCGTTCACCGCGCCGGTGGTGCTGGCGCCGGCGATGAACACGAACATGTGGCGCCACCCGGCCACCATCGCCAACCTGGAAACACTGCGCCGGCGCGGGCACCGGATTGTCGAGCCCGAGGAAGGCGCGCTGGCTTGCGGGATGGTCGGTCCCGGGCGGCTCGCCGATCCCGAGCGCATCGCCGACGTTGTCCTGGCCGTCGGGTCGCCGGTTCACGACCTGGAGGGCGAGACCGTCGTGGTGACAGCCGGGCCCACCGAAGAGCCGCTCGACCCGGTGCGCTTCGTTTCGAATCGCTCCAGCGGCCGCATGGGCTACGCGCTGGCGGAGGTCGCCGCCGCCCGCGGAGCGCGCGTGATCCTGGTCTCCGGACCCGTGCACCTGGCCGTTCCGGCGGGAGTAGATGTCGTCCGCGTGCGAACTGCCGGGGAAATGCGCCAGGCGGTGCTGGAGCGCCTGGCCGGCGCCACCATCCTGATCAAGGCCACCGCCGTGGCGGACTACCATCTGGCGCAGGTGCCGGATCAGAAAAGGAAGAAGACCGGGACGCGGCTGACGCTCGAGCTCGATCCCACCCCGGACATTCTCGCCGAGCTGGGCCGCATCAAGGGGAACCGCCTGTTGATCGGATTCGCCGCCGAAACCGAGAACCTGGAGTCGGAAGCGCGGCGCAAGCTGGTCTCGAAGAACTGCGACATGATGGTCGGCAACCTGGTGAACCGGGAAGGAACCGGGTTCGAGTCCGAGGAGAATGAAGTGCTGCTGGCCCTGCGCACGGGCGAGTCGATCGCCGTGGGGCGCGCTTCCAAACGCGAGATCGCCGGCAAGATCCTGGACCAGGTTCTCAAGCTCCGCCTGGCCTTGCACGCCGCGGGCTGACGGGGCATGGACCGCGACCAGCTTCGCCGGCGCCTGGTCTTCTACCAGGACTTGGGTTTCCGCACCCTGTACCGCCGCCCACCCGTGGGCGCCGCCGCGGTGGGGAAGCGAACAACCGAACCCGGCCCGGCCAAGGCCCCTCCCTCGGTGTTCGATCCGCCGCCACCCGAGCAGGACGCCACGCTGTTTTCGGTGCTCGCCGATCTGGCCCCGGAAGGCGACACGCTGGCGCGGATCCGCGAGGAGATGGGCGAGTGCACCCGCTGCCGCCTGCACGAGGGTCGCAAAACCATCGTCTTCGGATCGGGCCACGAGCAGGCGCGACTGGTCTTCGTCGGCGAAGGGCCGGGGGCCGACGAGGACGAGCAGGGCCTGCCCTTCGTCGGACGCGCCGGCCAGCTTCTCACGCAGATGATCGAAGGCACGGCCAAACGCGAAGGCATCCCGCTGGTGCGCGCCGACGTCTACATCTGCAACGTCGTCAAGTGCCGGCCGCCGGAGAACCGCACGCCGCTGCCGGACGAGATGGAGACCTGCGGGAAGTTTCTCTTCCGCCAGATCCTGGCCATTCGCCCCAAGGCGATCTGCGTGCTGGGAGCGACGGCCGTCAAGGCGCTGCTCGTGACCCGCGAAGGCGTCACCAAACTGCGTGGCAACTGGCACCGCTGGCAGGGCATTCCAGTGATGGTCACCTACCATCCTGCCTACCTGCTGCGCGCCTACAACCAGACGGCCAAGCGCGAGGCGTGGGAAGATCTGAAAAAAGTCCTCCACTATGTTTACGACTGAGCCGCCGGCCCCCTCAGCTCGCCGGCGCGGGCTGCTGGTGACCTTCGAGGGCATGGACGGCAGCGGCAAGACGACACAGATCGCGCGGCTGGCGGCGCGGCTGCGGGCGCTGGGCCTGGAAGTGCTGGAGACGGCCGAGCCCGGCGGTACGCGCATCGGCTCCCAGATCCGCCGCATCCTGCTCGATCCGGCCAACGCCGAGCTGTGCGCGGAGGCGGAGCTGCTCCTGTATTTCGCCTGCCGCGCCCAGAACGTCGACCAGTGGATCCGTCCGGCGCTCGATCGGGGCGGCGTCGTGATCTCGGACCGGTTCACCGATTCCACGCTCGCCTACCAGGGCGCCGGCCGCGGGTTGGGCGAGGAATGGGTGCGGGCCGTGGACGCCATCGCCTGCCGTGGCCTGGAGCCCGACCTTACTCTCTACCTGGAGATCGACCCGCAGACCAGCCTGGCGCGCGCGCGCGCCCGGAACCTCGAGCGGGACGCCGCCGCCGAATCGCGCATGGATGAGCAGTCGCTCGAATTCCATCGCCGCGTGCACGCCGCCTACGCCGAGCTGGCCGCGCGCCATGCGCACCGCTTCCGCGTCATCGACGGGCGCGGGGATCCGGACTCGATGGAGCGCGCCGTCTGGGAGGCGGTTGCGCCGCTGCTCGGGAGGCTCCGTGTTTGACGACTTTTTCGGCAACCGCGCCGCGGTGGAAGCCCTGCTCCAGATGATCGAGCGCGAAAGGATCCCGCAGACCATCCTGTTGGCGGGGCCGGAGGGCATCGGCAAGGCGACCCTCGTCCGCCGCTTCGCCGCCCGCCTGCTGCCCCAGGCCGGCCCCATCGAGCAGGACGACCTGAGCCTGCCTCACAACGCCGGGCTGATCGCCGAGCGCGAGAAATGGCCCGGCGAGCGCCGCGTGGAAGCGCCGCTGCTTTTTGCCTCGCACCCGGATTTCCTCACTTTCCCGCCGGACGGGCCGCTGCGGCAGATCTCCATCCAGCAGATGCGGGCGCTCAAAGACCGCGCCCCGTTCCGTCCGATGGCCGGCGGCCGCCGCGTGTTCCTGATCGACCAGGTGGATCGCGCCAACGAGCAGGCCGCCAACTCGCTGCTGAAAACGCTGGAGGAGCCGCCCGAGCATCTGGTGCTGATGCTGACCGCGCAGAACCACTACGACCTGCTGCCGACCATTCGCTCGCGGGCCGTCCCGCTCCACCTGGCGAGGCTCTCCGATGACCAGATGCGCGCCTTCGCGCTCTCGCGCCGCCTTCCGGACGCCGACCGCCGCCTGGCGCTGGCCGCCGGCTGCCCCGGGCTGGCCGTCTCCGTGGACCTGGCGGCCTACGAACTCCGGCGGGAAGCCATGCTCGCGCTGCTGGAATCGGCCAGCGGGCAGACGTCCTTCGGCGACTGGGCGCGCCAGTCCGAGCGCGTCGCCTCGGCGCGAAGTGAGAAGCTCGAGACCTATCTCCAGGTGCTGTGCGTGTTGCTGGAGGACTTGCTGCACCTGCGGGAAGGCGTCGCCGAGCTGCGCAACCCGGACATCCGCGCGCGCCTGGAACCGCTGGCCCGCCGCGTCTCGTTCCACTGGCTGAAAACCGCCGCCGACCGCACCAACGAGCTGGCCGGGTTGCTGCGCCGCAACATTCAAAAAAACATCGCGCTCGACGCGCTGGTGCTGGAGCTGCGGGCAGGGTCCTGATCACCAGCGCCGGGCGCCGCAGGTTGCCCAGGGCGATTGGGTGTGCTACTAATAGGGCAGAACCATTATTTCCCACGGATCGACGGGCGAAAGACGGTTCCATGCCCAGCATCCGGGATCATCAATTTTTTCAAGGAGCGCAGCGGTGGAGATTGCCAACCGTAAATTGATACGTCCTTCATTGACCGAAGTCAAAAAGAATATGAACGCGCCGCGTTTCCAGCACAAGTCCGGACCTCCCGAGCAGACCAACGCCGAGAACTTCTACTACGTGAAACAGATGCAGTCGCACACGCCGATGGTGCTGGTGCTCAAGGACGGGGAAACGCTGGAAGGCGTCATTGAGTGGTACGACAAGAGCTGTCTGAAGATCACCCGCGACGGCGGCCCCAACCTGCTGGTGTACAAGCCGAACATCAAGTACATGTACAAGGCCGGCTGAGATGGCGTCGGCGCGGCTGGAGATGCTGTTGAACCTGGCGGCTCAGGATCCCGGGAATCTCCTGGTGCGTTACGGCCTGGCGATGGAGCTCGCCGGCGCCGGCGACCTGGAGGGCGCCGTGCGTGAGCACCAGGCAGTGCGGGCCCAGGATCCCGACTACGCCGCCAGCTACTACCACGGCGGACAGGCGCTGGAGAAGCTGGGGCGGCTGGAGGAGGCGCGCGAGGTCTACCGTCGCGGCATCGAAGCAACCACGCGCACGGGCAACCTGCATACGCGCAGCGAGCTCCAGGCGGTTCTGGACCTGCTCGGTTAGCATTGTGGGACAGGCCAGGAGGCCCATAAGCGTTAACTTACGCCGGTTGTGTGGTGCTTTCGTGGCGCGGGCACTCTTGCCTGCAGCCTCGACACTCGTGTCGAGGGGGGGTTGTCGCGTCGAGACGAGTCTTAGACTCGTCTCGGCGCCTGCGGCCCGCTGGCTGTTTTCGCCGCAGGCCGCAATTCGCTCCAGCTTCCGCTTTCGCCTTCCGTGCGGTTGCGCCTTGCAGCAACTGCAGCAGCCGTGCCGGTGGCACTCTCCTTCGCGTTGCTCATGCGGGAGACGGCGGCGGGAATTGGGCTCGTACATATAGTGGGTTGAGCCGCTGGAAATCCGCTGGCGTCGAGACGAGTCTGTCTCGACGCTCCAGGGACAGGGGTCCTCGCCTGTCCAGGTGCGGACCTCGGTCCGCGCCGTGAGATCAACCCTGAAAGCCGCAGCGCCGCAAGCCCTGCGCCAGGGGAGCCGCGTACCCGATCAGGCAGAACTGGTCCAGCGCGAACAGCACCACCGATTCCATGCCCTCCGCCCGCGCCAGCCGTGTCTCTTTCAGCCACGGGGCGCTCGAATCGCTGATGCCCACCAGGAAGCTCCGCTGGCTCGGGGAGAATCCCAGCGCCTTGCCGTAGTCGATGGTGCTCTTGCTCAGGTCCAGGTTGCGTGCGTAGGTGTAGGTGAAGCTCTCCGTCTTCAGGCAGGTCAGGCTCGATGGCGTCCAGGCCGTCGCCGGATAATTCACCACGCGGTTGAACGCCGGGCTGTTCACGTCGGTCGGGTACAGCACCTCAAACCGGCAGCTCGGATGCGCCGCGCGGACGAAGTTCATCACCTCGTTCGTGAACGTCCCGATCAGTTGCGGCAACAACTGCGCCTCCTGGGCGTACACCGCCGGATCCGCCGTGTTGCTCGGGATCACCTGCATCGCGTGCCCGTAGGCGGACTGGAACGCGCTTTGCGTGTAGGCGTCGTAGTAGGGCATGCCCGAGCCGGCCAGCGGGAAGTACCACCACTGGACTTCCCCGAACTGCAAGTAGGCCTGTTGGCCCGCCTCCGCGAAAATCGCGGTCATGTCCAGGTACACCTGCTTCCAGAACGCCAGGCTGGTCGGAGAGAAATTGGTCTGAAGCGCCGGCGTGTTGAGCAACACCGCCTCGCCGTTCGGATAGCGCTGCGCGATCCCCGCCTCCGCCGCCGGGTCCCCGTGTTGCAGCTCCATGCTGAACGCCGCCACGACGTCCAGTCCAAGGTTTCGCAGCGCCGTGTAGAAGCTCCGGCTCCAGTCGCGCACGGCGCGGTTCAGACGCGGTGTTGCGCCCAGGTCCGTGCGCCAGTTGCCGTCCACGCCGCCGCCCAACGTCGAGCCGCTGGCTGCCGCCTGGAACACGCCCGACGTCGGACTCGCCGAGACCGTGACGTTGTTCCCCTCCACGCCCATCGCCCGCGCGTAGATCGTCAGGCGGTTTCCCGACGAGCTGGCCCGCACCGCCGTGTAGCCGCGGTTCAGCTCCAGATCGAACGCCTTGGCGATCGTTTCCGCAGTGTCCCCGATCCGGTTCAGGTGCGTGATGATCGTGTCGTTCGCCGGCGGCTCGCCCACTCGTCCGATCCGGATCTCGGTCACCTGGCTGAATTCCGGCGTCCCCACAAAATCGACCGTCGCCGACGCGTAGCTGTGTCCGGGACGCACCAGTTCGTAGAACCACAGCGCCCCGACGTAGTGGTTCACTCTCCCGTGAAACCCCAGCGCGTGGATCATCCACGCCGTTCGCTCGGGCGCCACCGCGATCGAGTGGTCCGTGTCCCAATCGGTCGCCAGCGCCAGTTTCCCCTCCCCGGGGATCGTCGGCAGACCCGTGGTCACTACCGCTGCTTCGAGATAATCGAAGTAGAAATACGGCCCGTCCGCGCCGCTGCGCGTGATGGTCACCGTGTGCGGCCCCGCCCCGTACTGTCCCAGTGCAATCCGCGCCAGCGTGTCTTCGCCCGCCACCAGCAGGTTTTCCACCTGCGCCGCCTGCCCGTCCACCTGGATCGAGATCTGCCCGCTGTTGAACGTCAGCCGCGTCCCCAGGTAAAGCGTGTGCGCCTGTCCCGCCACGTACTGCAAGCTCAGTTGCGCCCCGCTGCCGGTCGCGTAATGGATCGTTCCGCCGGAAAAGTTCCCCCGCGATGAGGCCCAGCTCCCCGTGTACTGGATCGACTCCGAGTCGTCCTCGATGCGCCGGCTCCCGGGCCCCGCCACCGAGTACGTCCGGTTGGTTCCGCTGACCGTCCAGTTGCTCACTCGCGCTTCGAATTCGCTGCGTTGGTAGGCGCCGTCCTGCAAATCCGCCGAGTATGTCCACCGCATCTTTCGGATCGATTGCGCCGGCACCGCACGCCCGTCGATGGCCGTCAACGCACCCAGGTTCAGTGTGACTCGCCACTTGGTCGGCGATATCCCGCCCGAAAACCGCGTCCACCCCGGAGTCCAGTGCTCGGTCTTCGCTCCCGCGACGAAGCCGTATACCCCAATCCGATTCCCGTTGGCGCCCGTCGTGCTCGTCGCCGGCGTTTGCCCCGCTCCGACGTAGGTCAACCGCACCTTCGTGCCGATCCTCGTCGCCGCCATCACCGTCGAGAACGCGTTCACGCTGTCCACAATCGCCTGGACCGCGGTCTCCAGTGTGTCCGCCGCGTACAGTTGATAGGTGTGATGTTCGGTGAGAAACGAGATGCCTGCGTAATCCCCCGCCGTCGGCGTTCCCTGTAACTCCAGCTCCGCGGTCGCCGCGACGTAGCTGCCTTGGATCGGGACCGCGTAATCCTTCAGCCGGACTTTGTAGAAATCCTCGGCCCCGCCCGCCCGCGTCCAGATCCGCAGGAACGGCCAGTCTACCGTCGGATACAGGTCCGAGTCCATCGGAATGCAGTTCGTGCGCGTTTCTTCGTAGCTCAGTTGAAGCCCGCTCAGGTCCCCGTCCGGCAAGTAGCGGTGGTAAGGATGCTCAATGACGTTGTCCCGGTTCCACTCGATCACCGCCCAGTCGAATTGCTGGCGCCAGGCGCCCGACACCGTGAACCCGTTCGCGCTGGCTTCGCTCAACGCGGCGATCGACGACGGCCTCTCAAAGTAGCACTGCAAATCGCGATCCGGTCGCAGCTTTTCGAGAATCTCCGGCATCGCATCGGCCTCACAGCCGCACGGTCACCGTCAGGTCGCGCCCAGGCGTGCTGTCGGCCGTCTGGCTCACCGAGATGATGTCGAGCGTCAGCTTGCTCAGCGCCCCCAGGGGCGCCAGCCCGAAGCCGCCTGCCGTATTGGAGGTGGTCGCGCCCACCGGAATCGTGAGGCTGCAATACAGCGCCCCGTCCCGTTTCAGCTCGAGATGCACCGGGCCTCCCGTCGGCGCTTCCCGCACTACGGCGAATACATCCCGCACCGAGTGCGCGTCCTCGATCACCAGCGGCGGCGCGGCGCCCGTCTGGATCGCCAGGTAGCCTTCCACCTGGATCGTCAGTTGGCCGCCCGAGAGCGTCCGCAGCCCCGCATCCACCGTCGCCGTGAAGTTTCCCTTGCTGGTCTCGCTGTTGCCTCGCGAGTTGGTCACCATCAGCGATGCCGCGGCCAGCCGCGCGTCCGGCAGGAAGATCGGATAGCTGAAACTGCCGCTCGCCGGGCTCCCGAAGAAGTCTCGCGGGAACGGCACGATGAACACCTTTCGCTTCAGGTGGTACACCACCGCTTGCGTGGCATGGTTGGAGGCGCTGGTGCCGTGCGAGCCCCGCGTCGTCTGGTACTGTAGTCCTCCGTTTTGGACCGCGACGATCGCCAGCACCTCGGAATCGATCTGGATCAGGTCCCCGATCTGTCCCGCTCCCGCCGCTGCCAGCGTCACCAGCGTGTCGGTCGACGAGATCCCCGCCCCCAGCGCCGACTGCGACGGGCTGCTCAGCTCGTCCCAATAATGGAGCGTCAACGTGCCGGCCTCGATCGTTCGCGTATTGGTGAGGTCTGTGAATCCCACCCCCACCAGCTCCACGGTTCCTTGTCCGCTCGGATACAGCCCGAACACCGGCGGAGGCGGTACATCCGTATCCACCGCCGACCCGCTCGACCCGGTGATTCGCCACCTCGCCAGCGGCGACAGCTCGTAGGGCGCCTCTGCCATCCTCGCGTTCACCGCCCGCCCGGAAATGTGCACCGTCGCCCCTTCGCGGTTCGGAATCTCGAACGCCGCCGGGCTGGTCGCGCTCGCCGCGCCCAGGCGCCAGCTCGATTCCGCCACCACGAACCGGCTGGTCGCGTCCGGCGTGATGTCCCACTTCCCGGAAATCGTCAGCGTGTCCGGCGTGTTGGCCCCTACCGCCCGCTCCTGCCCCGATCCCTTGCCGCGCGTGATGCGCACCACCATCCCGACGTGTTCGTTAGCCGCCATTTGCAGGCTCGAGTTGCCGATCGTGTTCGCCGAGTAGATCGTCGCCGCTACTTCCGGCACCAGTTCCATCCGCCAGTGGAACCTCGCGTGGTCATAGTTCTCGTCCGGCGGTCCTGCCAGGAGGTTCGCCAGACCGCCGTCGGTGAACGCGGCGCCCGGCGCCACGTTGCTCGCGATCCTCAGAAGCTGGCTCGGATTCTTGCCCCGGTACACGTGGAAGCCCGCCGTTCCCGCCGCGAAGCTGAGGCTATTCAGTGTCACCGTGTTCGTGTTGGTTCCCGCGGGAATCACCGCGTGTACCAGGAAGGAGAGCGGGCTCTCGCCTGCGGCGGCGTCCACCGCGCTCACCGCGTAGTACAGCGTCCGGTCCCCGGCCAGGCTTCCTCCGATCGTGCTGATCGTCGGCGTCAGGCTCACCAGCGGAATGCCCGGCTTGGTAAACGTGGGCGCGGCCGGCGCCGTGAACCCTACCTCGACGGTAAGCGTCACGTTCCCGTCAGCGTCCTCGGCCACCTGCTCGGTGACGGCAAGCTGCGGCTCCCCGTTCTCGTCCAGCACCGCCCCCACCAGCGGACGCGGCAGCCCGACTTCCGCGCCTGGCTGTCGACGCGCCACCATCCCTTCGCCCGGCGTATCCAGCGTGTCCGCGTACCAGGCGTCGTCGTGAAGCTGCGCCGTGATGGTCATCGTCCTGTGGTTCAAACCCGGCGCGATCTTCACGATTCGCAGCGGCTGCCTTTGGAAGCCGGCCTTTCCGTACGTCACCGCGATCAGGTCTCCGGGCCGTAGTCCGAGCCCTTTCACGCTCGTGCCGAACTCTACAAACTGGTTGCCGAAGATCCCTCGCTTCAGGTGCCTTCGCAGCACACGCGCCGCCTGGTTGAAGTTGGGAATGCCCAGCGCGTTCACCTCCGCGCTGATCTCTTGTCCCGCCCGCAGCACGTCGTCCAGTTGCACCAGTGACAGGCTGTCCTGTTGGTATTCGTTGAATATGTCCTGGAATTCCACCGCCAGCCGGTTCGGCGTGTCTGCCGTGCTCCGCGACCACAGGCGGATGCACGGCTCACCGTCTTCCTTCCGCAGGATGCCGCCGAAGCCCGTGCTTCCGTCCCCGAACTCGTAAGCCGGCCAGCCTCCGTTCAGCGGCTGCTGGCTGTTGCTTCCCTCCGGCCGCTGCGCCTGCTGGCGCGCCACGCTCGCCTCCATCCCGAACCTCAGTTTTCCTCCGGCGCCGTAGCTGAGTTGCAACCCGCAACTGTTGCGGATTCCTCGCATCACATCGGCGGCGCTGCGACGCCTCCGCAGCACCAGGTTGCACTGGAATCGCGCCACCGTCACCGCATTCCCGTTCAGATCGTATGCCGGTACCGGCTCATCGCAGTACTGTGCTGCCGACGCGACGCTCGCCAGGTCGATCTCGTCCTCGTCCCATCCGCTCCGTCGCAGAATGTCCAGCAGCACCCACGCCGGGTTGTTCGTGAAGAACTCGCCCGAGTACGTCCCCTGGCTGTTGTACAGGCTCAGCCTGAGCCCCTCCGCCAGCACCTGCACGCGCGGCAGCGTTTTGCCCTCGTGGATGCGGTTCGGCACCACCACCGACAGGTACGCCATGCTGCCGTACGGGTCCCCGACCGGCTGCCCGGCCTGGTCCGTGAAATCCAGGTTGAACCCGCCGCTTCGTCCCCCCAGACTGACCACGTTGAACCAGCCCGTACCCGTCATGTTGGTGCCGTCTTGCCCGCGCGGGATCTCCACGTCGTTCACCACGACTTTCACGACCCCTTGCATATCCCCCAGCCCCAGCAGCGCCTCCAGCCGGGTCAGGTTGCCGTCGTTGCGCGCGAACACCACCGGTGGTTGATACCACGCCGTTCCATACACGATCGGCACGAAATCGTTGTATCGCGCCAGGTTCTCCACCCCCGCGCTCAGGTGCGTTCCTCTCTCCCCGTGGCTCCGGACCAGGATGCTCGCCGGCACGAACTCGATCCCGCCGAACCGCCGCGTCAGCCGGTTCTGCGAGTCGCGGTCGAACATCCCTCGCTGTTCGCAGTCCGTCCTTGTATACCCGCACGATGAGAACGCCGCGCCCCCGTTCAGGTTCCCCGCGCCGCCCGCGAGATCCGCCGAGTAGCCGCACCGGTAGAAGGACGAGAACTTCCCTTTCTCGCCTCCCGCCACCGCTTCTTGCCTCTGGCTGGCGTTGGTCGGGAAACTCCACGGGCATCGCCGCTGGATGCGGACCTCCGGCAGCAGCACCCGATGCAGCCCCAGCCGGTTGGTGAAGGTGATCCGCAGCGTCGATTCCGTGATTTCCTCCGGCGGATTCGCGACCCCCTGGAACAACACCGTCTGCTCGGAAGCGGCCACGCCGTTTTTCAGATCGAAGAACAGAAACTGGACCGTCAGCTTGGCCCCCTTCCAGCCCACGTTGCGCTCGATCTGCGAGTAATAGGAATCGGCGTTCGCCAGCGTCACCGAGACGCGCGAGATGCCGTCCAGGCCGTCGTCGGCCGATACGTTCATCTCGAACAGGTTGTGCCGCAGCGCGCGGCCGCGGTAGGTGCGCCCCCCCACCTGCACCGTGTGCGTGCTCCAGCTTTCCACCGCCTGCGAAGCCAGCTCGCAGTCGAACAGCAGCAGCGGCGTCTCGGTTACTTCCTGCTCTTTTGAGCTGCACGATCGTGGGCATGACGGGTTACTCTCTGCCTCCGGTAACGATCCGCACCACCGCGGAAATCTGGTCCGGTCCCTCCGCGACCACTCCCAGCCGGTCGTCCGCGAAGCGGGTCTTCGTGTACACTCCTCCCCGCGACAGCGTCTTTCGATACGCGGAAAGAGCCGGCTGCGCCTGCACCTGCGCGCCGAACAGCTCGACAGTCGCCCCCGGATCCAGGCGCATGGCGAACGACACCGGCTCCTCGTTCGCGCCGAGATTCCCCGTACTCAGCAGCCTGCCCCAGGTGGCCGTCAGTGGGTGGCTGGACGACTGGCTGCTCGAGGCGGTCGATCGCACCAGCGTCACGCCGGCCGGCTGGTCGCTGCGCGCATGAACGCTGAAGCTGTAGTGGAACGTCCCTGTCCCCTGGACCGCCTGGGTCAGGTCCTGACTCGACTGCCCGCTGTTGGTGATCCGGTAGGCGGCGCTTCCTCCCAACGGATCGCTCACTCCGCCCGCAAGCTGTAGCAGCGGACCTTTCTCCCATTCCGATGCCGAAAAATCTTCGCTCCACGCCAGCAGGTTGTCGCTTGGATCCAGGAAAGTGAAGTTGCCCAGTCGGCCCTCGCGTTGTTTGAAGAATGTTTCCAGGTTTTGCCACTCCGCGCCGGTCAGTCCCGTCCAGTGCAGGTCCCACTGCACGGCGTCCGCGCCCGCGTCCGTTGCCAGCACCCGGCTGCCGTCCGCGAGCTCGTTGCGGATCACTCGAATCCGCCTTCGCTTCAACAGCGGGTACTGCCCGCTGACCCCGGTCGTCAGTTGTGGGAAATGCGGCATGCTATCCCCGGTTCTCCCGCACCACCACCGACACCCGGCCGCGGCCTTCGCGCAGGTACTCCAGTGCTTGCTCGCCGTTCTCGATGCTGCAATTCGTGTAGATCGCTCCGTCCCAGGGGTCCGTAAACTGAAAACTTCCGGAAGCGCCTTGCCGCGCGAGGAAGAAATCCTCCATCGTCGCCAGCTCCTTCTCGTCCAGCAGGTCGAGCGCGATGACCCATCTCCGGAGCGGGCTTGCGTATTCGCGGTACCGCTGCTCGGCTCCGTCGACAAACCGCGCCACGAACGTCGACAACACCACCGCTCGCTGCGCCGGATACTGCATCACAGCTCCCGTCTTCAGCCGGGGAAATTCCACCATGGCCCTTACAGCTCCGCCATCACGTCGCGCAGGCTGTGCGAGCTAAGGATCGCCTCCCGCACCGCGCGTGCGATCGATTCCTTGTGGTCGAGGAACGACTGGCTGTCGATCGCCTGCACCTGAATCGTGATCGGCGGCAGCGCCGTCCCCGGTGTCGTCCCTCGCGGCAGCCCGTCCTGGCCGTAGCTCACCGCCTGAATCGCGTACGGATCCGATTCGAGCGTCCCTCCTTCGATCCGCACCGGCCGCTGCGGGGCAAAGTAGTTCAGCGAAGCCGGAGCTTCTTCGCTCCCGCCGCCGAACAGCCGCGTCAGCCCGCTGACCAGCGGCGCCAGTCCCAACCCGCCCCGTAGGATGCCGGACGCCGCCTTCCCGATCGCCCTCGTCGTCGAGCTCCCGCCGCCGGATGCGTTCTGAAGGATCGCCTGCGTGTTCGAGTCGACGCTCGCCGTCTGCTGCTGGCCGGACTGCCTCAACTGCTCCACCTGGCGGCCCACCTGCCCGAGCGCCTCCACCAGGCCGCGCAACATTTCTTCGCCGGAACCGCCCTCGCCGTCGGAAGCCGCTTCGCGGGAATCGAGTGCCCTCCCGGTCCACCCAGGCAGGACCTCCAGCCGAATGGTTTCGCCGCCGCGTCCGCGCGCGCGAAGTGGCTCCAGCATTCTATCCAGGCTGGTTTCCGTCGCCGCGCTGCCCGGCCCGGAAGCACGCGGCAGCATTCGTACCAGATCATCCCTGTGCACTGCTGTTTCCTTTCGCCAGTTCCCCTTCCAGGATCCAGAACGCCTCCGCCCCTCGCGCCGGAAGCTTTCGGAAATCGGTCGCGTTGCCCAGCTTCCACGCGTAGTACTCTTCCAGCCAGGCCTTGCTCTGCGGCGTGATGTAGGACTTGGGACAGCTCGTCGTCGACGCGCCGTTCCTGGCCCATACCACGTGCGGCGCGGTCAACTCCGACGCCGGAATCCATCCGCATCGCCGCCTCGCCTCCAGGCCGCTTCTCCGGCATGCGTCGCACTCCCACGCGGCTTGCTGGGAAAACTGAAAATGGAAGGCGACGATCAGTTTTTTCTTTCTTCCTCGTTCAGACCGCACTCGGCTTTGATCGCCTCGACGATCTCCCGGCAAAGCTCCGCGGGTCCGGCCGAGATCAGGGTTTCCTTCGTCGCCGGCTGCCCGTCGATCGCCAGTCCCTCGATCTCCACCACGCCCCAATCCAGGTACAGTCGGTCCACCTCGCTCGCCAGCAGCGCCGCTTCGATCTTTTCCTGGATCGCGTCGCCCGCTTGCAGGAACTCCATCTTCCCGCTCAGCTCGCGGATTTTCCGTGTCATTTCGATCCGTCCACCGAGCGACAGGCGGCGCATCGTGAAGCTCACCCCCGCCGCCCAGCGCGACTCTTTCCTGATGACGCTTGCGTACTCCATAGACCCTTTCGCCGCCGTCCCCATCTGCTGAGCCGTCGCTCGCCGCTACCCGAATGCGAGGAACACTTCGTCGTCGATCGTCCCCTGCGCCCTGCTGTCCCGGAATCGCCACTCCAGTCGCGTTTCTTCGTCCAGGAACTCCGGCACTTCCGGCACCAGGCTCTTCAGGTACACGCCGCAGAGCTGCCCGCTGTCCTGGCCCAGTTGCAGCATTACGCTCACCGGCGACCGCTGTCGCGCCGCTGCGTACAGCGACTGCGTCGCGTCCTCGGTCGTCTCGAACAGGCTGAAATCGGCGATCACCGACCGCGTCCCCGCCGCGATGCATCGCGGCGTATCCGACCCGAACTCCCGGCTCCTCAGGTCCAGGTCGTTGTCCACCACGAGCTCGCCGCTGGTGATCGTGAAAAGCTGCTCCGGTGTGCTCCCCAGCCAGGCCTGTCCCAGGTTGCCCGGGACCAGCGTGTAGTTCAACGCTCCCACCGCCGGCTCCGCCGGAAACGCCGTCAGCGCCCCCTGCCCGCTGGTGAAGCTCTCGGTGTCCAGCAGGTCCGCCGCCATTCCGCGGAAGGAGAACTGGTGGAAATCCCCGTTGATCCCCACCCGCATGGCACCGACCGCCGACCCTCGCAGGATGCGGTTCACGGCGCCCTGCGGGCTCCAGTAGTCGAAGATGCTCACGCTCGGCAGCTCCGTCGCCGGCGCGTAGGTGACCGTCTTGCCGATCGCCGCTCCCGCCGCTGGCGACGCCGTGAACCGCGCGTTCAGCACCACCGTCACCGTGTCCACGATCGCCGTCACGAAACGCATCTCTCCGCCGTAGGTCACCGCCTGTCCCACGCTCAGTCCGTGGTTGGTCGTGAAACGCATCCGCGTGGGATCCACCATCGTCGACACCGTGCCGCCGGTGAAGAACTTCGCGCTTCCGCCGAGCGACGCGCTGATCAGCGGGCCGTACGCCGGCTCTTCGTTCTGATTCGTCCAGCCGGTCAGGAACGTCACGGCCTCGAAGCTCGTCCGCTTCCGAAACCCCGTCGGCACCCCGACCCACGTCCGCCCGCCGGTCTTGTCCCTCCGCTCCGGCTGTTCGCGCCTGTGGATCGCGCTCAGCTTGACCGCTGGGAACCGGTTCTTGGCCGCGATCGTTGCCACCGCGCCGTAGCTGCTCTCGGTGGCGACGTAAAACCGGTTGTCATTCGAGGATATGTAACATGCCATCTCTACACGCTCCGCTCCGTCAACTCACGCTGACGTGCACATCGATCATGACTTTTGCCGTTTGCAGGTAATTCTTGCCCCCGTGCCGCACCGCGTCGAACTTCACCTCGTATCCGCCGCCGTAAAATACGCCGTCGGTCCACTTCCCGCGCTTGTTCTCCAGCACTTCCGTCACCGCTTCCACGTAGAGCTGTACTCTCTGCTCAAGTCCCTCCAGCCGGTCCTGCGAGGCACGCACTTCCGTCACCAGTCGCGCGATGCCGGAGAACCGCCGAAACTTTTCCGTAAGCCGGTTCTCGATCCGCTCGCAGTAGACGTACACCACCGGGTATTTCACCCCGGGCGTTCGCTCCGCCAGCTCCGCTGCCACGTTTTGCGCCAGGATCTGCGCCGCGGGAATGCTCGCCAGCTCCACGTTCTCCCGAAGCGTGACGGCCGCGATCCCGGCTGCCACTCCGCTGTCAGCTTGCAGAAACCCTGCCAGGGTACTCGCCGCTCTGTTGCCTGTTTGCGCCACGCCGCCTCACCCCCGCTGGAGTACTCGCTCCAGCCGCAGGAAATAATCCGGATCCTGGCCGCTTCCCGGCGCCTCGCCGCTTACCACGCCGGTTGCCGGGATCGTCCACACGTCGTCCTTCCCCACCGGTGTCGTGTTCTGCTTGGTGATCATCCCTTCCGACAACCCGACGTAGACGTCATAGGACACCACCGACGCCGGCGTCTCGGTCGCCTGCACTACCAGCCGTTGATTGGTCGACGTCGTGTAGACCGCCACATCGCTGGGAGCCCCGGTCTCCCCGGATCCGTTGCGCCAGGCCACCTGCACCAGGTAGGTTGCCGCCGCCAGCAGACCCCCGATCGCCGTCAGCTCCGGCGGCTTGGCTCGCGGCACGGGGTCGTTCTCAATCCCCACGCCCGTCAGAAACAGCAGCTCCGCCGCGCGTTTGCTCAGCGTTACGTACTCTCTCCATTTGCCGCCGTAGCGATCGTTGAGCTGGCTGTTGTATACGTCGCCGTACACCAGCGCCAGTGTCCGAAGCCTGTGCCACTGCTTGAGCGCCGCCGTTGCCACAACCTGCTCCAGCTCCACTCGCGACGCCCCGCCGCCGCCCGCTTTTCGGATCAGGAACAACTCCAGCTCCAGCGCGATCTCCTGCTCGGCCAGCGTCAGCTTCGTCGACAGGTCCACTCCCTCTGTCTTGGCGACCTCCAGCACAGCGCTGTCGTACGCCTGGAGATCGTTGATCGTCGATATAATGCCGTCCGTGAATAACGCCATACGCTTCAACCTACGGTTTGGACTTCCCGCTCCCCTTCAGCGCCCGCAGCTCCGCTTCCGAAATCACCGCCAGTTGCACCTTGCCCTGCATCAGTTTTTCTTCGGCCGCACGCCGCCCCTCGGCCATCTCCGCGCGGAACCCCGCCGCCTCTTCCTCGGTGGCGATCCGCGCCTTTCCTTCCACCGCCATCCGCGCCGCCAGCTCCCTCGATACTTCCGTCCGCACGCCCGCCTTGCCGCCGTCCGGAGTCGGCTCGCTCACCACCACCACGTGCGGCTCGCGGATGCCTTCCTGCATCTGTCGTATGCTCCGGTAATAGATTCTTAAGTCCATGGATTGATGCGCTCCTTGTAGGACAGACATCCTGGCCTGTCCTTCTGCCACGGGCCGTTAGGGCTGGGGCCCCGCTCCATGCCGGGGCCCTTTCCCGCCCGTCGCCGGTTAGCTCCTCACTTGCACGCCGAAGCTGTTCCGCAACACTCCGGCTCCGTAAAGCACGTCCACAGTGAACTGCTGTGCCAGCGTGTTCGGCTGGTAGCTCATGATCACTCGCATGCCGAAGTTGCCCATCTCGGCATACTCGGCGATCGCTCCCGTCCCCGGCAGGGGCTGGGGCAGCCGCCGCATCACCAGGCCGAGGGCGTCCTTGGCGAAGGCGATGTTCTGCGTCGTTACCGGACCGCTGCCCGTCTTGGTCACGAACTGCGACCGGAACACGAAGAAGTCCTTGATCTTGCCAACCGACCCGTCGATCAGCGCCCGCAGGCCGGCCTCGCCCGCCGTCCGGAACTCGCTGAACCGCTGGATCTGCCGCAACTGCGAGTAGGCGTTCCCGTCCACCACCAGGTGCTTGGTCGCGCTCGACGGCACCTTGGCGTTAAACAGAGCCGTCTCCGCCGAATCGACCGTCGCTTCCGTGATTGCGCTGCCGCCGGTTCCCACCGGTGTGTTGGACGTGAACTGCGCGTACAACCCCAGCAGGTCTGTCTCGATCTTCTCCGCCAGGGCCACCACGGCCGGCTCCATGTACAGCTTCAACAGGTCCGGCACCGCGAGCACCTTGGTCACGTCCGGAATCTGGAACGTCGACTCGGCATGCGTGTTCAGCACGATCTGCGCGTTCCCCAGGTTCGGGTTCTGCGTCACCACCGAGCCGCCCTCGCTGATATTGTTTGCCACCAGCGCCGGCGGGATCGGCACGTTGATCGTGTCCCCCGCCTGCGCCAGCGCAGGCTCAAAATCGCGATTGACCAGGTTCCCCATGACTAGGTTCCCCATCAGCGCCTGGAGGGCGTCCGCCGCCACGAGCTTGACAATCGCCTGAGCCACATTTGTGGATGTAATTGCTGGCATTCTTTTCTCCTATTGCTCCTGTCTGCTTGCTTGTGCAGCACTCCACACAAGACTCCTCAGAAACTCGCCCGCCGCCCTCCCGCGAGCACGACCGCCCGGGTTTCTCCCGAGGGCGACCGCGGCCTGCCCCGCGGTAGCGGCTTCTCGGAAACTCGCCCGCCGCCCTCCCGCGAGCACGACCGCCCGGGTTTCTCCCGAGGGCGACCGCGGCCTGCCCCGCGGTAGCGGCTCAAATCCCTTTTTGCGTGTGCAGCACCACTCGCATGATTTCCTCTCGCGCCCGCTGCAACTCTTCCGCGCTCATCCCCGGCCGGATCTTGTCCAGATCCACACCGCCGCCGCCCCCGCCGACCCGCTGTCCGCTCCCGGATCCCGAGCCCCCCGCCATCCGCGCCGGCAGCAGCTCCGGGTTTTCGTGCACGAATTGCGCCAGGTACTCCTGCGCCTCCCGTTCCCCGCCACCCGTCTTCACTACCAGCCGCCCGTCTTCGCCGCGCACAATCTCGTCCTTCACCGCCTTGTACGCCAGCTCGACTTTCGACACGCCCAGCCTCAGAAGCTCCGCCCGGATCGACGCCTCCCGCTCGACCTCCTCTGTCCGCCGCCGGCTGCGCTGGTTCTCTTCCACCAGCTCGTTCACCCGGCGCTCGAGTTGCTCCCGGCGCCGCCGCTCTTCGCCCAGCTCGGCCTTCACCGCCGGCTCCGCCCGGGCCTTCTGCGTCTCCAGGAACTCCTGGATCACTTCCCGGATCAGCGTCGCCGTCGTCGCCTCCTCGCCCGTCTCTTTCTCCCGCGTGTCTTTCTTCTCCGGCTCCATGCTATTTCCCCCTGCTTCTCACGCCGTTGATTTGGTCGTCGATCTCCCGGCCGATCTGTTCCTTCACTTCCTGCCTCACGTCGCACAGGTATTTGAAGGCCAGCTTTTTGAGCACCTGCTTCTTCAGCGTCTTGGACTTGATCCCCATCGCCAGCAGCCGCTCGGCGTCCGACAGCTCGCTGCTGAAATCGCCGATGTCGAACTCGTCCAGCCCCGAAACGTCGATGGACGTTTCCTCCCCCCGCGCATCCCGGATCGCCCGCAGCACCCGCTTCATCGAATCCTTCACCGCGTCCCCCATCGCGCGGAGCACTTCCTGCGTGATGGCGAAGTCCCTCTGCTTGCTGATCCCCGATTGCGCCTGGCGACTCGCCAGCGGACCCCCGGCCTGCGTCATCATGTAGCACACCCGGTAGATCTCTTCCTGAAGCCGCGTCAGGTTGTCGGCCGCGATCTGGAAGACATGTCCTTCCGGTTCCGTCCACCCGAACCGGTCTTCCGGCCCGAGCTGGATGTAATAGGATTCCCCGACAATCTGGTTCCACTCGCGGTCCGAGTACACCACCGGCGTCGCGAACAACCCCATCGTCAGCGCCCACGACAGCGCGTTGGACTTGTTGAAGTGCTCCAGTTGCAGCAGCGCCGCCTTGTTCATCAGCCACAGCCCTTCCGGCAGCCGGAAGGAAATGAGCGGCACCCGGCCCTGCTTGGCCAGCCCATGGACCCCTTGGTCCACCAGCTCGACCCCCTCTTGTCCCTGCTCCCGCTTCCGGTAGACCCGGTAGCGCTCACGGTCGAAGTACTGCCACCGTGTCTCCTTCGTCCACGGACTACCCGCTTCTTCCTGTCGCAGGAACTGGCTGCGCAGGACCACCCATTCGAAGTTCCCCAGCTCGTCCAGCTTCCAGTTGATGAGATGCTCGGCGCTGTACTCCACCAGGTACGCCCGCGCCACCCCGCGCAGGTCCTCTTCCGCGCGGCTGGCGGCCCCACCCTGCCACCGCGGAAAATCCACCAGGATGTAGCTCGACCCGTGCACCAGGGCCTCCACCACCTGCCGCCGGAAGAACTCCGTCAGCGTGCTGCCCTTCAGGTCGCAGTCCTCGGCGAATTCGCTGAAAAAATCCTTGCTCTGCCTGTCGGCGCCTTCGATCATCAGCAGCGGTTCGCGGCGAAACAGCGTCGCCCCATACCAGTCGATGATCGAGCCGATGTAGTTCTCGTAGAACACTCGGCTCAACCGCTCCGAGTAGACTTCGAGCGGCTCTTTTTGCCGCCGCACCAGGTACTCGCCCGCGTTGGCTTGCAGGGTCTCTCCGCCCAGGTGCAGGTCGCGGTACTTGCGCCGCATCCGCCGGCTGGCTACATACTCCGGATGCTCGCTGTTAATAGCCTCCATCTCGCCTCCTGAACAAACGGGTTGACCGATTGCTCCCCATATGGTGCGGCGCCACTCCGCCGCCAGGCGGGGGCAAGCCCCTGTAGGGGCTAAAGCAACCGCTCGCCCCGTTCCCCTGCCGCCGGCTTCGGCGCGCACTCCTGCCAGATCAGGTACCCCAGCGCATCCGACAGATGCGTCCGCTGCGGGTCCTTATCCTTGTCCACCACCGAGCTGCCTGCCTTGTAGCCGACCTGTTCGAAATCCTGGATCAGCTCCCGGCATTTGCCGCTGACGCGCAGGCGACTCTCACCCAGCGCGTTGCTCAGCTTCGCGTTCACCAATCCCACCCGCTCCCGAACTGGCGGGTTCGACTTCGGAATCCGGTAGCTCACCCTCTCGTAGCCCTGCTTCTGGAAATGCTGCCGGATCACCTGGAAGTCGCTCGACCCCGTCGTCTGCATCCGATGACCCGAGGCGTCTCCGTAAATCACCAGCCCGGCGCGATGCTGCGGGAAGCGCTGGCTGAACTCCTCGCACGCGTCCCGCGTCGTCGCCCGCCGGATCACGATCTCCTCCACTACCGTCACCTGCTCCCCTTCCACCTGCGCCACCAACGAGCACATCGGGTCCACGTTGAAATCCAGCGCCCAAAGCAGCGGCAGCCCCTGTTTCACCGCCACTTCGCCCACGTGCTCGCTCCGCCGGAACGCGTGGTATGCCAGCCCTTCTTCCGTGTTCAGGTATTCCCCGAACACCTCCTGCCGGTAGAACTTCTCGTCATAGCTGCGGCGCAGCCTCTCGTAGTAGTCCGGCACCCGGTCCAGCAGGAACCGGTTCTCCATCGGTCGCGCCAGGATCGACTCATAGCCTTCCACCGGCGCCGCCACGAACCTCCGGTACACCCAGTCGTACCCTTTCGGCGTCCACACCGCGAACCCGCACAGCCGCGTCGCCTGCGGATCCCTCAGCCGACCCTCCAGCCGCAGCCACGCTTCTTCATGCGTGTAGGTCAGCTCGTCCAGTCCGAACCAGGCCAGGTTCGTCCCCCGCAGCCGCTCGAACTCCTCCACCGCCCGCAGCAGGATCCTCGACCCGGTGTCCTTCATTTGCAGGACGTTTTCCGCCTTGTGCAGCTCGTACGGGATCCGGTTCTGTTCCAGGATCTCCACCAGCGTCGCCTGCGTCGCGTCCCGCAGCATCGGATACGTCGGCGCTCCCAGCAAACCCGGCCGGCCCGCGTTCACATAGCTCAGCTTGATCGCTTCCTGGCAGAGCGCCTGCGTTTTTCCAGACCCGATCGGCCCCGAGTATCCCTTGAATCTCTGCGTCGATCGATGGAACCGGATTTGCGAAGGCAGCGCGGCGTACTCTATTTTTCGGAACCGCTTTCCTCTTCCCCCGATTCCACCCATGTCACCGTGATCTCTCTCGGCTGCTCCTCCTCCATCTCTTTCTGCAACTGCAATAACCGGATGAAGTCGCTGACCGTCGCCTTGCCGTCCTGCGTGTCCAGCTTCTCGTGCACGCTCTTCAGTAGCTTGCTGACCAGTTCTCCCTTGCTCTTCCCTCCCCGTCGCTCGCTTCTCTTACTGCCGCTCCCGCTCTTTCTGGCCGCTTGTTTCTTCCTTGTTTTTTTTCTTTGTTCGACCATTGCGCCCTCCATGCCTGTGCAGGCAAGCGCCGGCTCGCGCCTCTCTCGCGTTCTCAAGCTAACATCGCCCTGGTTCTCTCTCACGCGTTCGTCCCTTCAACCCATTGATTCCTCTAGACAAACCTCTCCCATTCCATTCGTGACTCCCTCGCGCAGACCCGGCCACCTATCTGCACATTTATGTTTTTAATGCTATCCCCTTCTTGCATTCGATCCACTATCCGGCTACACTGGAATTTGTGGGCACGTCCTCACAGAACCGTTTCCTCGACTGGACCTTTCGTTGGTCCGGCATGGGTTCACTTCTGCGGTCTGTTGCCCTTCCGTACGTTATCCTGCTGATTATTAGGATTATTGGGGTCACCGTAGGCGGCCCCGCCTGAGTGGCAGCCTAAGCGAAAGCTTAGGGCCATCGGCGGGAGCGATCCTGACCGGTGGCCTTTTTTATTAGTGCCGGCTTCCGAGCCGCGACCGTAAGGGAGCGGTTCTGTTTTTCCGAGCCGCGACCGTAGGGAGCGGATGTTTTAGGAGTCAACCGATGTCCAATCTGACCAGTGGTGCTAAGATCCTGCTGGAGTGTCTCGCTCGTGAAGGGGTGGATTGCTTCTTCGGATACCCGGGAGGCGTCACTCTTCCCTTCTACGACGCCTTGTATGATCACCCCATCCGCCACGTCCTGGTCCGGCACGAGCAGAACGCCTGCTTCGCCGCCAGCGGATACGCCCGCGCCACCGGCCGCGTCGGAGTCTGCTGCGCCACCTCCGGCCCGGGCGCCACTAACCTGATCACAGCGCTGGTGGACGCGCTCATGGACTCCATCCCGGTGGTTGCCCTCACCGGCCAGGTTCCAACCAAGCTGATTGGAAGCGACGCCTTCCAGGAGGCCGACACCTTCGGCATCACCCGCTCCTGCACCAAACACAACTTCCTGGTGAAAACCGTCGCCGATCTCCCCAAGGCGATCCACGAGGCTTTCTACATCGCATCCACCGGCCGTCCCGGGCCGGTGCTGGTCGATATCCCCAAGGACGTCTTCCAGGCCCAGGGGCACTACGCTCCCGTCTCATCCATCCACCTGCCCGGCTACAAGGTCCACATGGACGGTCACGCTGGCCAGGTCCGTCGGGCCGCCCAGATGATCTGGGAAGCCGAGCGGCCGTTCGTCTACGCCGGCGGCGGCATCATCGCTTCCTCCGCCTCCGAGGAGCTCCGCCAACTGGTGGAACTGGTGGACGCGCCCGCCGTCTGCACACTGATGGGCCTCGGTGGGCTGCCCGCCTCGCATCCCAACTTCATCAGCATGCCCGGCATGCACGGCAGCTACGCCGCCAACATGGGCATGTCCAACGCCGACCTGCTGATCGCCCTCGGCGTTCGCTTCGATGACCGCGTCACCGGCCGGCTGGCCGCCTTCGCGCCCCACGCCAAGGTCATCCACGTCGACATCGATCCCGCCGAAATCGGCAAGAACCGCGTCGCCGATCTGCCCATCGTCGGCGACCTCAAGCGCGTTCTCACCAGGCTCCACCGCAACCTCGCCGAGCTCGCCCCCGCATCCCAGCCGCGCAACGACTCTGCTCGCCGCGCCTGGTGGCGCCAGATCCGCGACTGGCAGCACGAGCACCCCCTGGCCCCCGAGTTTTCCTCCACCGAGATCAAGCCCCAGCACCTCATGGCGGAAATCGACCGGCTCGCCGCCGGCGGCGCTGTCGTCACCGCCGACGTGGGCCAGCACCAGATGTGGGCCGCCCAGTTCATTCGCTTCAACGAGCCCCGCCTCTGGATCAACTCCGGCGGCCTCGGCGCCATGGGCTTCGGCTTGCCTGCCGCCATCGGCGCGCAGTTCGCGCGCCCCGACAAGCTCGTTTTCGCCATCCTCGGCGACGGCGGCTTCCAGATGTCGGTCCCCGAGCTGGCCACCATCGCCAGCTACGGCCTTCCCATCAAGATAGTCGTCATGAACAACGGCTTTCTCGGCATGGTTCGCCAGTGGCAGGAGCTGTTCTTCAACAACCGCCTCTGCGCCGTCACCCTGGATTGTTTCCCCGACGCCGAAAAGCTCGCCGCCGCCTACGGTTTCCGCGGCCGCACCATCGAGCTTCCGCTCGACCTCCCTGCCGCCCTCCAGGAGGCCGTCAACGAGCCCGGCCCCTACCTGCTGAACGTCAAGGTGTCTCCCTACGAAAACGTCTATCCTATGGTCCCCGCCGGCGGCGCCATTAATGAGATGGTCCTTGGCCCGCCCCAGCCGGTGCCCGTCGCTGCCGCCCACCGCTCCGGCGATGCCGCTTCCTGAAGGAACACCGCGCATGTTGCAGATCATCTCCCTGCTCGTGGAAAACAAACCCGGCGCTCTGCTGCGCGTCACCGGCTTGCTCAGCGCTCGTGGCTACAACATTGAAAGCCTCACCGTCGCCCGCACGCTCGATCCCACGCTGTCCCGCATGACCATCCTGGTCGACGTCGACCCCGTCCTGCGCAAGCAGCTCATCAAGCAGATGAACAAACTCATCAACGTCCTCCAGGTCAGCGACCTCACCGAGACCCCCGCCGTCGCCCGCGAGCTGCTCCTGCTCCGCGTTCGCGCGCCCCTCGGGGAGTCCCGCACCGCCATCCTCAAGGAGGCGGAGATTTTCGGCGCCCGCGTCATCGATTCCTCCGCCGAGGGGTTTGCCCTCGAAGCCACCGGCGACACCGAGAAGATCGAAGAGTTCATCGATGTCATGCGCAGCTATGGGGAAATCGAGGTCACCCGCTCCGGCGCCGTCGCCGTTTCTCTCGATCCCAAAAAGCTCCGCCTTTCTTCCCCCGTGCCGGCCGCCGTCAGCGCCGACAGGCAGGGTCCCGAAGTCCCGCTTCACACCAACAATGGAGTCCGCAATGGCTGATCGTTATTACGAACATCACGGTGATCTGAACCACCTCAAGGGCGCCACCGTCGCCGTAATCGGCTACGGCAGCCAGGGGCACGCTCACGCCTTGAATCTTCGCGATTCCGGCGTCGACGTCCTGGTCGGCCTTTACCGCGGCAGCGCCAGTTGGGCCAAGGCCGAGGCCGCCGGACTCCGCGTCCTGCCGGTTGCCGACGCCGCCCGCGCCGCCCGCATCATCATGATCCTGGTCTCCGATCACATCCAGGCGTCCCTCTACGGCGAGCACATCCAGCCGCACCTGTCCGCGGGCAAGACCCTCATGTTCGCCCACGGCTTCAATATCCATTTCCGCCAGATCGTGCCCCCGGCCGACGTCGACGTCTCGATGATCGCCCCCAAGGCCCCCGGCCATCGCGTCCGCGAGTTGTTCACCGAGGGCGTCGGCGTCCCGGCCCTCGTCGCGGTCCACCAGGACGCCTCCGGGCAGGCTCTTCCGCGCGCCCTCGCCTACGCTCTGGCCCTCGGCTGTCTCAAGGCCGGCGTCATCGCCACCACCTTCCGCGAGGAGACCGAAAGCGACCTGTTCGGCGAGCAGGCCGTGCTGTGCGGCGGTGTCAGCGAGCTCATCCGCGCCGGTTTTGAGACCCTCGTCGAAGCCGGCTACGCCCCCGAGATTGCCTACTTCGAGTGTCTGCACGAGCTGAAGCTGATTGTCGATCTCATCTATGAGGGTGGCTTGTCCTACATGCGCTACTCGGTCTCCGACACGGCCGAATACGGCGACTACACCCATGGTCCCCGCGTCATCAACCAGAACACCCGCGAGGAGATGCGCCGCATACTCGCCGAGGTCCAGTCCGGCCAGTTCGCCCGCCAATGGATCGAGGAGAACCGCACCGGCCGCAAGAACTTCCTCTCCATGCGCGAGTCGGCCCGCGACCAGATCCTCGAGCGCGTCGGCCGCGAGCTCCGCCAGATGATGCCCTTTTTGAAAAAGAAAAAGGAGGCGGGAGTCCCCGAGGACGCACCGGCGGCCGCCGGCGCACGCTGACTCCCACACGACGATGAAGATCTTCACCTTCGATACCACGCTCCGCGACGGCACGCAGGGTGAGGCCGTCTCCTTCACCGTGGAGGACAAACTCGCCATCGCCGGGAAGCTCGACGAGCTCGGCATCGACTACATCGAGGGCGGGTGGCCCTACTCCAACCCCAAGGATCGCGAGTTCTTCGCCCGCGCGCGCGACCTTCGGCTCAACCACGCCAAGCTGGTGGCATTCAGTTCCACCCGCCTGGCCAAATTCGCCGTCCATACCGACCCCAACGTCCTCAGTTTGCTCGAGGCCCACACCCCGGTCGTCTCCATCTTCGGCAAAAGCTGGGACCTGCACGCCCGCATTCTCGGCATTACCGAACCGGAGAACGCCGCCCTCATCTCCGATACCGTCCGCTTCCTCAAGGACCACGGCAAGGAGGTTATCTACGACGCCGAGCACTTCTTCGACGGCTACGAGTCCAACCCCGAGTTCGCTCTCAACACGCTGGAAGCCGCCAAATCCGCCGGCGCCGATGTCCTCTGCCTCTGCGACACCAACGGCGGCACCCTCACCGCGCGCCTGGTCGAGATCGTCACCGAAGTCCGCCGCCGCTTCGACGGCATCCTCGGCATTCACACCCACAACGACTCCGAGCTCGCCGTCGCCAACACCATCGCCGCCGTCGAGCAGGGCGTCACCCACGTCCAGGGCTGCATGAACGGATACGGCGAGCGCTGCGGCAACGCCAATCTCTGCTCGGTCATCGCCAATCTCGAGCTCAAGCTCGGCCACACCACCATCGGCCCGGACAAGCTCGTCAACCTCGGCCCGGTCGCCCGCTTTGTCGCCGAGATCGCCAACCTGCCCGTGCGCGGCGATCAGCCCTACGTCGGCCGCAGCGCCTTCGCTCACAAGGGCGGCGTCCACGCCAGCGCCGTCCTCAAGGACGCCGCCTCCTACGAGCACATCCGTCCCGAGCTGGTCGGCAACCGTCAGCGTGTCCTGCTCAGCGATCTCTCCGGCCGCGGCAACATCCTCTACAAGCTCAAGCAGCACGGCCTGGCCGACCGCCTCTCCGAGCCCGCCCGCCGCGAGCTGCTCGAGCGCATCAAGCACATGGAATACCTCGGCTACGAGCTGGAAGCCGCCGAGGGCACCTTCGAGCTGCTCGTCCGCGAGGCACTCCACCCCGGCCTGCATTTCTTCGAGGTCGTCTCCTTCGACGTCACCACACGCATGACCGGCAACAAGGGCTCCCAGACCCAGGCCGCCGTCACCTTGAAGGCCCAGGACGGCGTCCATTCCGCCAGCGCCGCCGGTCACGGCCCGGTCAATGCCCTCGACCTGTGCCTCCGCCAGTGCCTCTCGGCGCTCTATCCCGGCATCGCCGACGTCCGCCTCACCGATTACAAGGTCCGCGTGCTCGAGCCGCGCAAGGGCACGGCCGCCAAGGTCCGCGTCCTCATCGAGTGGAGCGACCATCGCCGCAGTTGGGCTACCGTCGGCGTATCCGACAACGTCATCGAGGCGAGCTGGCTCGCCCTGGTCGACGCCATCCGCCTGGAGCTCATGCGCCTCACCGAGCACGATGAATCCATCGACCGCGCCGTCGAAGACTACTGCTGGGGCGTCTAAGTGGGACAGGCCTCCTGGCCTGTCCGCCCTTCTGCCACGGTCGTCCAGGTGGGACTCCCCATCATTAGTCAAGGCATTTTTGAGGAGGGGTACCCTCCGGTTGGTTCAGGGCTTGGCGCCGGTTGGGGTCGTAGCAGGAACCATTCTTGAGCAGGGTGAAGAACAGTGCGAGCAG
>Ga0247727_10000508_pt1 | contig 94582 bp, 125 predicted proteins | sample WisWelCaveWW1625_FD_202498 | JGI IMG/M metagenome (GOLD analysis project Ga0247727, IMG submission 202498) | Biofilm microbial communities from Wishing Well Cave, Virginia, United States - WW16-25 | ecosystem: Environmental > Aquatic > Deep subsurface > Groundwater > Cave microbial mat...
CCGATCGCGAACAAGCTTGCGCACGCGAGAACCAAAGAAATACCGGCTGGAAGGTGGCTTCTCATTTCTCTCCTCCGGGTCCCTGTTGCACGTGTGGATGAACCGATAGTTCCTGCCGCAGTCGCGCGTGCAGCGGCATGCCTCGCAGCGCTTCTTCTGCGTCTTCATGCCGCGGAGCATTCCACCGCGCAGAAGTCCGCGGCGAAAGGGTCGTTGAGGTACCCCGTCGAGCACCTGTAGAGACCACCCTCACCCCAGGACGTGCCCCAGGAGTTCAGGCAGACGAAAACGAGGCCCGACGGCGTCGTCGTGTAGCCGAGGATCAGCGTCATGTGCCCGCCAAGCCTGGGCGCGGACCCCGGCGAGTCGAGCACCTCCCCCGCCTTGTAGTCCTCGAACGACTTCGCGACCTGCGTCCCGAACGGCACCGGATGGTTCTGGGCAAGCTGGTTGCAGACGTCCTCGATCCGCTGCTGGCCCGTCGAGCGGATCTTCGAGAGGAGCGCCACGCGGCCCGCGCTCGCGTTCTGCTGCGCGTCCCAGGGAAGCTCCTCGTTGATCCTCGCCTCGTCGAACGGCCAGACATCCTCGGAGGGGACGCCGAACTGCGAGAGCGCGTGGTAGGCGTCCGCCGGGTAGCTCCCGTCGTCCTGGAGCTTCGACTTCTTGGTCTGCTTCTCAAGCATCCGGGCGAAGGCGTAGACGCCGAGCGGGGAAGGCTCCGGGAGCGTCTTGCCGAGGAAACGCAGCCGGACGTCTACGCCGCTTGCGCACGCGTGCCCGACGCACGAGGAGGTCCCTCCCTGGTCGCGCACCCGGCGCACGAGCCCGACGAGAGAGAGCGCCTCCGTCGGCAGGTTCCGGGGCGCCCCGAAGCGCGCCCTCGCGTTCGCGTAAAGCTGGTCGCGCGGCGCGTCGTCCGCCTTCCAGCCGAAGCGCGTCTTCGGCTGATGCATGGCAGCCGCCGACGACCTCTTCGGCGCCGGGGGCTGATCGCTGTCGACGTCGGTCATGCGCGAAGCGTACGACGAAACCTTCCTTGCGTCAGCGGGGTGCGCACCACGTAAACCGCGGTTTACGTGGTGCGCTGGATCGGGCAACGCGGGCACGGCACGCCCTCCCGTCCTTTCAGGTCGACGCGCACCCACGCGCGCCGCTTCCCTTTAGCCGCCGTCGCGCCGCACCACGAGCACATGAACCGTCTTGGACGTCCGAAACATCCCCAAACCTTCGGCGGTTCCCGGGACTTCGACGTCGACGCCCGCCAATGACCGCGCGTCATCTACTTGCGGAACCCCTTCTCGCGCGCTGCCCGGGCGATCTGCTCGCGGAACCACTGCGACATCGTCTTGTTCTCCGACGACGCGATACGCAGGAGCAGCGCGTGGTCGCCGCGCGGGACCAGGAACCCGACCTGCTGCACGTCCATCACCTCGCCACCGATCTCGACTGGTCTCGTCCTCGACTCTATCCCGTTCGCGCGCGCGCCCTTCGGCGGCGGGAGCATCTCCCACTTCGCGCCGCACTCGTCGCACTGGAAGACCCCCGTCCTCGTCTCGTCCTCGACGCGCAGGATCGGCCTGTCCGCGTACGGGTTCCCGGGCTCGTGGACCCGCCCTTTCGTCCTCCTGCGCGTCTGCGTCGAGGCGCACAGCGGGCACTCGCCCCTGCGCGCCCGCGCGTGCGCGACGTCGAGGACGGTGCCGCCCCTCATCGTCGCCCGAACTTCCGGAACGGCGCTCCCCGTCCGCGGCCAGGCCTCAGCTTCGCGATCCGGAAGACAGGGAACCACGTCGCAACATCGCGCAGCGCCTGGTAGAGCCTTGCGAAGACGAGGTTGTGCTCGGGGCCGCTTGCGTCGATCCGCACCTTCGCGAGGCGGCGCTGCCCGATCTTCCGGTTCTCCGCCCGCACCAGGAACGTGATCTCAGAGGAGCCGCAGGGGACGAGATCGTCGAGCAGCTCGACCTCGAACTCCGTGTCGCGGTATCCCGGCTGCCCGCGCACGAGATCGGTGATCGCACCGAGCGTGCCCCGCATGGTCGGACGGAAGTCGATCGGGTTCACGTGAAGTAGATCCCCGCAGCCGTCGCGAGCGCGGCGATGACTCCGATGACGGCCGCGCGAAGCACGTCAGCCCGGCCGCTTCCTGTACGACCCGTTGTGCCCGCGCCCGCACACGTTCGAGTCTGGTTCTTCTCCGGGAAGAAGTGGTTCGTGCTCACCGGCGTAGGCGTTTCCAAGCTCGCGCTCGAGGCAGACGAGGAGATCGCGAAGGACGCAGAGAGCGATCCCGAAGTCCGCAGGAAGCGTGCTGCTCTCCGCCACACGCACCGACTGCTTCTGCCCGGCAGGGCGAACGAACGCCCGGACGCACAGCAGGCTCTCCAGGTAGCGCGCGGGTTTCTCCTGCAACCGGTCCAGGGGCCCGTAATGCTCCTGGCGAACGATGATCTCGAGCGGCGTCTCCTGTGGCGTCCCCTCCTCGCTGAACACGTACAGCCGACCTTCCGACTTTGCACGGCAGCGGTCGTAGAGCCCGCAGATCTCCGCGATCAGGTCCTCGACGGAGCGCATGCGCAGCGACGGACCCCGCCTCGTGAAGTCGTAGTCGCACACTTCGACGCCAGTTCCGCTCCAGTGCATGACGTTCCCGTTGCCGCTACTCGTCGCTGGCGGTGTCGGTGTCGTTGTCGTTGTCGAGGTCGACGATCCGCGCTTGGACGCTCGTCGCGCCGCTCATCTTCCGGGCCGCGATCCTGTGGTGCCCGTCGTGGATGTAGCGCTTGCCGCCGACCTGCACGATGACCGGCTTGTCGACGAGCCCCCCGTGCCCGCTCGCGCGCGTGCCCTTCTCGACCGCGTCCGGGTCGTCCGCGTACTTGCTCAGGCGCTCGACGTTGAGCGTGCGCTGGATCGCGTTCAGCCCCTCAATCGGCACGTCCGTCGGCTTCGTCTTCTCCGCCCTCTTGAAGACTCCCTTGCCTTTGACCTGCTGGACGTACTCCGCGCGGCTCGCGACCGGAAGGGGAACCCGGATGATGCCGGGCGTTCCCCCCGGCTCCGCCGCCCGGAGAGCGTTGGTGAAGACGTCGCCCGTCGCCTGCTGCTTCGCCCACGCGCGAAGGACGTCCGGCTTCGATGCCGTCTTCGCCTGCGGGTCCGGATCCTCGCTCGTCCCCTCCGGCTCCCCGTGCTCGTGCTCCTGCGGACTGGCCACGTTGTGATTCGCCGCTTGCATCGCGTCCATCGCGGCCGCCGCGTCTCGCCGACTCATCACATCGTCGCGTTTCACTTTCCCAGGTCTATCAATCCCCGGGCTTCGCCTCAAGACGCGACGGAGCGAGCGTGTGAAACGTCTCGGCCGCAAGCCTGACGAGCGGCTTTCCGCACTGCCTGCACCGGCCCGTCATGCGTGCTTCTCCGCTTCCTCTGCCGCCCGCTTCGCCGACTCGAGCGATTCCTCTGCCGCCCGCTTCGCCGACTCGAGCGAGCTTGCGGAGCCCCTAGCGATGAACTCCTCGCGGCCATCGATGCCGTCGAGCGGACGATCGTCATGCTCGTGCGGGCGGATTCCCCAGCGGTATAGCTTCTGCCCTATCTTGTCGACGAGGAGCGTGACCCCGCCTTTGCGCGGGATCTGTAATGCTCCGGACCTCCGCCTTCCAGTGCCGGTCAACCCGCATCTCGCCTTCGACGGATCGTCCGCCATCATCGATCGGCTCCCACGCCAGAACACGGCGCTGGCGCTCGTTGTAAGGGATGAACTCCTCAGGGCCGTCCCAGCGCACGTGGACCTTGACGTCTGCCGACAGACCGTCGTCCTCCTCCGCGTCGTCCGCGTCGACGCAGAACGAGACACCAAGCACCTCGAACACCTCGGTTCGCCCAGAATTGTTTGGACTGCTGGGACCTACTATCTCCTCCCCGCACACGACGATCTCGTCGCCCTTCCGCGGAAGGGCGTCGCACTTCATCGTCATGATCGACGAGTCCCCGTACACGATCTCGACGTGGACGCTCATGCCGAAACGTTGCCGCCGGTCAGGCTAGTCCGCCATGTTGTCGTAGACGTGCGCGACGACCGCCCAGGGCTCGTCGTAGGAACCCCAATTCTTCTCGACGGCCGCCTTCGCCTTTCCCCAGGCTGCTTCGTCTTCGACCCAGGCAGGAGGATTGTCCGCCCGCTTCCGGTTCTTCGGATCCTTGCGCACCCAGGCCGCCTGCTTCGCGGACAGGTCCGCGCTCGTCTTCGGCGATGCCTTCCAGCCGCCCGCCACCATCTTCTTCGCCCACGAACGCGTCACCGACGCCATCGCGCCAGGCTAGCACTTCGGAAGCTGGCGGCGCGGCCAAGCATGCTGCACCACCTGGTCGACGTCCTTCGTCCAGCCCTGCTTCTCCGCGCGCAGGAGATCTTCCGCAAGGATGACCTGGAGCTGCCCAACCCGGTTCGGGTGCACGATCGCCACGAGCGGCGGGACCGTCTCGCTCGAGCGGCGTCCGCAAAGCACGCCCTGCACGTAGCTGGCAACCTTCCGAACGATCTCGTCGGCGTTCTTCTGCGTGACCGCCACCGCGCGCGACTCCCTCGAGACGTCCAAGACAGCCCAGCGGATGGCTCTCTCCATCAGCTTCGTCAAGCGACCTCCTGTCAAGCGACCTCCTCTAGGTTCCGCTCAATCCGCTCAAGCGCGCGCGGGGCAAGGCGGCCGGACCAGGAGACGACGTTGTGGAGGGTCTCGACGGACATCCGGAGAAGGCGCGCCGTCGCGCCCTGCCCGCGCAGGACGACCAGCGCTCGAACCTTCTTCTGCGTCTCCTCGGGCACGAGGACGGTCCTCTTGCGCGAGCCTGTGTTCCCCTTGGCGTGGTTCGTCTTTCTCAACATGCTGCCCGATCTTGCCGCGCTCCCACGTAAACCGCGGTTTACGTGAGGAACCCCTTCAGATTGGCTTCTCCTTCGCCCCCAAAAAACGTGGAAGGTCACCGCGCGGGCCCGAGAAGAGGAGGCATCTGGCCGGACTCGTACGCGTGGGCGAGCTGCGGCGCGAGCTTCTCTCCTCGCGCGGGATCCTCTGATTCTTCATCACGCCGACGCCCTGCGCGACCGCCTCCTTCGCGACGAAGTAGCTCGCGACGGAGATGCTCGCGTTCGCCAGCTCCTCGCTCCCCGTCCCGCCGATCTCCATCGCCATCGCGATCGCCGCCGCGCGGAAGTTCGTCGCCGCAGCAGGACCGTATGTCGCCTGCCACATGCCCGCGCACCGCGCCTGGATCTCCTCCGGCGTCGTCTCCGCCTTCTTGTCCTCAGCCATCGACCGGCTCCTCTTCGAGAAGAGCCGTTGCCGCGCCTACACCCATTCCTGCGTGGGCTTCACCTTGAAAACGAACGGCTCGGACTCGAAACGCCGCGGACCCGCGAGCGTGTCGACGGTCCCCTCGAACCGGATCTCCCAGTCTCCCGGGACAGCATAGGTGAACTCGAACGTGTACTTCCCGAGAGCCGCGCGGACGATCGTCCCGAGCTGCTCGGAGGGGATGCTGTCCTTGCGAGGCGTGCACAGCGTGACGAAGATCTGGTTCGCGTCGGCCGGAACGACGGTCACCCCGTCGTCGACGACGACGCTGCACACCGCGAGGACTGGGACAAGCGTGCGGACCATCGTCGGCTCCATGTGGATCGTAGCCCTGACCAGTGGCAGGACCACCACGATAGTGACCGGGATCCCCGACGTCGGAAGGATCCCGAAGACGAGCGTCAGAAACGTCGCCGGATGATGTGCGACGGGAAGAAAGGGCCTCACGATGCGGTCCGGGTAATGCGGGAACGGGAACGCCTCCTCGACCGGGGCGACGGGGAAGGGGTAGAGAGCGTGGAACTGCTCAAGCGGCGGGCGGGACAACGACCGGCGCACCTCGTCGGGGAAGCTCGGGGCCCATGTCAGGGGCGGCAGCGGTGCCTGGAACTCCGGCACCACGAAGAAGCGATGGATGTTCGCCGGCACGGACGCGCGCTCGACGTGGTCCGGGAACCGTGGCGCCCAGTCAAGCGGGATTGTTTCTTCTGGTTGGGCCGACGTCGCGAACGTCTGGTGCAAGTTCGCCGGCACGGGTGCCCGAAGAACGCGCTCCGGGTAGTGCGGTTGCCAGTCGAGGGGGGCCGTCTCCTCTGGCTGGACCGGCATCGCGAAGAACGGATGGATGGTGGTGGACGGTTTCGCACGTTCGGCTCGGTCGGAGTAGCGCGGATGCCAGTCGAGGGGGACCGTTTCTTCGGGTTGGACCGGTGCCGCGAAAGCTTGATGAGCCGAGACGGGCGTCTTCGTCCGATCCGCACGATCCGGGTAGTGCGGCTGCCAGTCGAGGGGGATCTTTTCTTCGGGTTGGACGGGCGTTGCGAAAAACGGTTGAACAGACGCGCGCTGCTTCGCCCGCTCCACGCGGTCCGGGTCCCACGGCTGCCAGTCGAGAGGGATCGTTTCTTCGGGTTGGACCGGCATCGCATGCGCTTGTTGCAGATGCGCGGGATGCGCCGGTCGATGAACGCTGTTGGGGTAGACGGGAGGCGTGATTTCCGGAACAACAGCCGCGGGGACGAGGAGCGTCTGAAACAGATGCTGCTGAAGGTGCGTCGGATGCTTCGGCCGCTCGACGCTGTCCGGGTAGTGCGTCTTGGGGAAGAAAGCTTGAGCGAAGTCGGCCGAGACGACGCGCGTCGCCGTCGTGCCGACGCGCATGTCGACGTCGGCGTTCGTCATGCCTCCCGCACCCGTGCGCTCCCAGGCAAGCTGGACGAAGATGAACTCGTTCGTGACGGAGAAGGGTCCAGGGTTGAAGGTCGCCGTGCTCGTCTGCTGCGCGCTCGTCGTCAGGTTCGTGACGAGCCCCCCGAGCTGCTGCGCGTCGGTGATCTCCGTCGCGCCCGACCCGTCCGTGTTCGGCCCGCGGAAGAGCCGGCAGCGCATGCGCCCGTCCTGCGAGCCGCCGTTCGTGACCGCGATGCAGGCGAAGTTCACGTCCCAGTTCGCGCCGGCGAACTCGCCCGAGTAGCGGTCCGTCGTCCGCAGACAGTCGCCGTCCACCGTGTCGATCGTCCCGTCGGGCGGCGCCGTGTCGACGAACGTGGCCGCCGCCCTCTCAACCTGCGAGTTGAACGCGGAGTGGTTGATCGCCCCCGTGCCGACGATCCAGCCCGTGACCGGCGACGCCGTCGCGTCGCCGCCGGGCGAGGTCTCGCTCATCTCCTGGTGCACGGAGACGAGCGAGTTCGTGGCGAACCAGGTGATCGCCGCCATGGGCTACGGGGCCTTCCATTCGCCGCGGATGCGTTCGAAGACGCGCGCCATCTTGGCGTGGCTAGTGTAGCGGCCGAACTTGAGCCAGCCGAGCGAGCGGAGGATCGTCGCCGCATCGTCTGTCGAGACAACCGTCCCATCCTCTTCGATCAGGTAGTAGTGGTCGCCCCCGGAGTGGACCGTGAGCTTGTCGCCGTGCTTCTCGACGACGGCGAGCACGCCCTCGGGCGGCGCCTCCGCCCACGCACCGTCTTCGAGGCCGTAGGTCGATCCGTCGTCGTAGTAGATCCTCCACGTCACCGTGCTCCCACGGCGCGCAGGAACCGATAGCGCCGCTCAACCGCTTCGAGCTTCTTCTCGAAAGGCTCGCAGCGTTCGTAGCAGCGGAGCAGGTCGCAGACCGGCTTGTCGCACATCGCGCAGCGCGTCTTCGGCTGCTCGCCTGCCGGAACCGGAACGATGCGGTTGCAGTGGCAGCAGGTGAACGTGTCACGTTCGTGGTCCGGCTTCCCGGGCTCGGAAACGACCGCGTATCCGCCCGCCCGGCGCACCGGTTTACTCCCCCGTCGGCGCTGCGCGGTCGACCGAGACGACGATGCGCTGGAAGATCCCGCCCGGGTGGTTCGAGAGGAGATGCCCCTGGACCGTCGCTGTCACCTGGCCGCCCATCGACGCGGCGATGCCCTCCGCCGCGTCGATGCCCGCGTTCATCTGCGCCTGCACCTTCGGGAGCTTCGCCTTGACCGCGTCCGACGCCGCCGACGCCGTCTTCGACATCTCGAGGATCTTCGTCGGGTCCTTCTCGCCCGGCGGAAACCTGGACGCGACTTCCCGGGCCGCCGTTTCCGGAGCCGTCTTCTCGTGGTTCTTCAGCTCGGCTTCGAGGACCTTGCGCAGATCCTTCGCGTCGCATCCCGCCGCGCCCAGCACGCCCGTGTCGATCGTCCAGTGCATGTCTATTGCTCCTCGAATTGAGCGCCTGCGTCGAACGCCGTGGTTGTCGCGGCGGAGAGGCCGACGATGAACCCGTTGCTCGCCGTCGCCGGGATGACCAGCTCGCTGTACGGTGCCGCGACCCAGCGAAAGCTCGCCCTCTGGTTGAGGGGTTCGCCCCAGACGAACGCGCCCGCCGTGATCGTCGGGTCCACCGTGACCGTGTCCTTCGCGACGATCGTCGCCGCGACCGTGTCCGCCGGCTCGAGCGCGTTCGGCGTGAGCGCGCTGCCCGTGCCCGCCGTCGTGCAACGCTGGATGATCCAGAGGAACGCGTTGTCCCCCGGCGTCGCGCCGCTGCCGAAGCCGATGTCGTAGATCTTCCCCCGGCTCGGCGTCGCCGCAGCGGCCACGAGGAGCAGAACGGTTTGAACGCTCGCCGCGCCCTTGCTCGCCTTCACACCGAACCGCGCCATGAGATCGCTCCTGGGTTCCGATCACCATACAAGGCGACCTCTGCGGTTTCAACCCGTTCTCGTTGCGCCGCTCGCGGGCGGTCTGTAGCGGCGTCATCCGGCGAACGCGCGGACCAGCTCGTGGACGACGGCGAAGAAGATCCCTCCCGTGACGAATCCCCAGAAGAACGAGTCGATGCTCTTGACCGGCTCCATGCCTTCTTCGAGCAGCCTCACGCAGCCTCTCCGGAAGACGGAACGGAGAAGATGTCGACGTAGCCGGCGAGGTCCGCCGAGTCGACGAACGCGGAGCCCAGCTCGCGCTCCTGGTCGCCCGTCAGCCTCGGCAGCTCACCTGACTCGTCGCCTTCCCCGGACGCTTCGATCGCCGCGAGAGCATGCCTGACCTTTCGGAGCGCTCCGTCGACGATCTGGCGCGCGCGCTCGCGCGTCATGTTCAGGAGCGCTCCCACCTCCTCGAGCGTCGCACCGCCCCGGTCCGCGACGTCGAGCGCGCACGAGTCCGTCATTTCGTCCGGCTCGAGGTCCGGGAAGTTCAGCTTCAGACCGCCCGTCCTCGCGACGACGTCGAGGTAGAGATTCCACCTGCACGAAATGTGCGGGCATGGCCTCGGCACTTCCCGGCAATCCCCGCGCGTGCGGGGCATCATGCGCGCGTCCGCCTCCGGGTAAAGGACGTGGAGACGCAAACGTTCCCGCTTCGACGCGCGCTTCATGTTGATGGTCGCACCCCTGACGACGCGCTTCCTCCGGGAGCGCAGGAGATCGCGCGACGTCGTCGGCGGGAGGTCGGGCCGCGTGTTTGATGCGTGATGCTTCGCCTTCAGGGGAAACCTCCGTCGCTCTGAGCCCCTCCATGCCGCGCAACGTTGATCGGCGCCTGGAGGTCGAGGAGGTCGAGCACCTCCGCCGCTCGCACGGTCATGTACGCGACCGCGACCTGATCGAGCGACGCGTCGACGACGACCATCTCGGAGAAGACGTGCTGCCGGTACTGCGCGCTCCAGGTCACGAGCCGGTGGGGCATCAGCGGCGTGACGATGCACAGCTTCTGCGCCGGACACCGCTGCGCAAGGAAGTTGACCGGAGCGTCCCCCAGCGCGGTCGGGACGGAGGTGACGTTGAACTTCCCGTTCTCGCACCGCGCGACGAGCTGCGCGGTCAGCGCCGCGATCGATGCCGGGTCGAGGTTCTGGCTCACCCTCCGGATGTTAGCCTACGCGAGCTTTCTCCGCGTGCTCGACCCCGAGCACGCTCGCTCCCGCACAACAGTCCCCGTCTTCGTTGAGGTCGCTCGCGAGGGTCGCCCCGACCTCCGCCGGGATGCCCGCCCGCTCGTTCCGCAGGTCTTCGATCAGCTCGACGAGCTGCGTACGGCCCATGCGCTCCAGGTCCTTCGCCACCGGGATCTCGATCACGAGGGCCGCCGCTCGAAGGGCTTCGAGAAGACGACCTGGAACGCGAGGTTCGGCTCCTTCAGCCGCCGCAGCCGCGCCCGCACCGCGTCTGCGATGGCCGCTGCGAAGGTCTCCCGCGAGTCCCCTCCGTGGTCGACCGTCTTCGCCGTCCCCGACGTGAGCAGCTCGTCGCCCATCATGTCGTACTCTTGCGGCCACTCGACGCAGTCCTCCCGCCGGAAGTTTTGCTGCCACACCACGAGACCACTGTTCTCGAAGACGTAGATGACATGGACGTCCATGACGACTCCCCTAACCCTAGCCCAGCTCCGCTGGACGATCTTCCCCGAGGTTCATCCGCGGCTCCCGCAGCTTGAGCATCGTGAGCACCGCCGCAAGCAGCAGCGCCGCGAGCGCCGAAGCTTCCTCTCCTGGCTTCGCGTCGACGCGCATCGCCCAGCGTTGCTCCAGGTCCCAGCTCGCGTTCGGCGCGCCCGTGATGCTCCAGACGATCTTGGTCGCGCCGCTGTGCAGCGGCCCGCACTCGACGGAGAAGGGGCGAAAGATCTCCACCCAGTCACACTGAAGCTCCCAAGCCCGCGCGTAGCGCACCGCCGCGACGAAGAACCACTCCTCGTCCGTCTTCTCGGGGCCAGCAAACCGCCTCTGAAAGTGCCTGCTCATCAACCTCTCCGCCCGCAGGTGTTCGCCCATCTCCGCGGACAGGTCGCCGAATGTCGCCCGAAGCTCCGCGAGCGCGACGCGATCAGAGCGCCGCAGAAGCTGGTCGCTGTGTGTCTGCGGATGAAGGACCATCGGCCAGGATCCGACGACCTCGCCGCCCTCCTTCAACCGCAGGACGAGCGGCTTCTCCGCGATCCCGTGCTTGTAGACGGTCACGCCTTCCTCTCCGCGTCCCGCTTCTCACGCCAGTCGAGCGCCGCCCGCACGTCCTGCATGCGAACATCCCTGTCCCTGTACGGCGCGAGACCGACCGCGTAAACGCGGTGAGCATTTGAGTCCGTGACGCGCCCCCAATCGTCGAAGATCTCGAACGCCTTCTCCGCCTCCATGCCACCGAGGGTCGACCAGCAGATGTTGCCCTCGTCGAAGACCACGATGCCGAGCCGGTCCTTCCAAACGAGGTTGTGCATCTCCTCCTCGTGGAAAGCGACCTGCCTCTTCGCCTCCGCAAGCGCGCCCCGGTGATGATCGAGCTGCTCCATGACGAACGTCGTCCGGTCGTAGAGCCGGAGCACGTGGTGACGTCTCCGGTCTGGCCCGGGACTGTCGGGTCTCATCTTCGCGAATTGCTCGACCTGCTTCTCGTGCTCTTCGTCCGAGCACGCCTCGACGAGCCGGACCTCGTCGAGCGGGACGTAGCCGAAGGGCCAGCCGCACCAGAAGAACTCGTTCCTCTCGTAGTCCGCGTACGCGCAGACCAAGGTTTCCTTTTTGGGCACCTGTGAACGTTCGTCGGTTCGAAGTTGGACCTCGACGACGTCCCCGCAGCGGATGCGCGCCTGGTGCACCGGGCAGAAGCGCTCCCATGGCTTGAGGTTGTCCGGGTTCGTGTCGCGCGGAGGGGTGCTGACCCAAACGGTGACGGGCGCGTTGCACGTCGCGCAGACCGTGTGGACCTTCGAGAACGGTCCCTTGTGGGGATGCACGTCGGCGCGGTTCCGCTCAATCGTCTCGCGCACCTCAGGCTTCTCTTCTTCGGGCATGGGCCCGTAGTTGCCGCCGTTCTACTTGCGTCTCACGTAAACCGCGGTTTACGTGGCCCTCGCCTTCGCCCGGTACGCGCGAAGCTCTGCGGCGATCTGCACCCTCTGCTGCGGGTCCCAAAACGAGCAGTCTTCCAGCCAGGCATCGGGCACCGGTCCTGCCACAGACGGCCGTCCCGTTCCCGTTTCTCGAAAAGGCGGAGACCGGGCGCTTTCCGCGCCGCCGTGCCCGTTCGAGCAGCTGATACCGCCCGGCGTCGCGAACTGCTCCTCGCCGCACACGCCGCACCACGTCTTCCTGCGCCTCACTGCTTCAGCTCCGCGCGCGCATGCGCGATCATCTCCTTGGCCGCCTGCGGATCCTCCGGCGACGGGAGCCGCTCAATCACAACCCCGTGTCTATCCTTTGCCATGCTCGTCTTCATGGGCATGCTTGGCGATCATCATCGCGTTCGCGGTCTCGCGGTCTACGCCGAAGTCGAGGAGCGCGAGGAAGATCTTGCGCTCCTCGCCCAGCTTCTCGTTCGTCTGCGAGACGCACAGGTCGCACGCGTCGAACTCGGCGACCTCCTTGCCGTCGAAGAAGACAGTGCGTTTCCGGGCAGGCGCTCCACACCTTCCGCATCTACGGATGGGAACGACGTCGCCCATGTCAGCGCCAGGGAACTGAGTCGTCGATGCCGATCGCCTTGCGCACGCCCGCGATCTGCTCGTTCCGCTCGTTGACGAGGTCGCCCAGAAACGTCGCGAGCTGCACGACGGCCTCCTCGCGCGTCGTCCCGGACCCCGCCACCGAGATGCCTCCCTTGAGGAACGCGCCCCAGCTCCCGTCAGCCTGCTCCGTGATCTCGACCGTCGTCTTCGTCATGCCGGTCCCCTTGCCGCCTAGCGCGCCATGATCTTCGCAGCGACCCCGGGCCCCTGCTGCTGGCTCTTCCTCGCCCCTGGAACGAGCATCCCCCACTTGCGCGCCTGTTGGTGGGCAAAGAAGCAGTTGTGCACCGCGATCCCCTCGACGCAGAAACTTTCGTCCTCCTCGACGTGCAGGTTGTGGACGTCGCCCTCATAGGCCACGCGCTCCGCGCGGCTCACCTTCGCCAGCACATGACCGTCGTACAGGAACATCGGCGTGTTCGTGCGCCCGCTCTTCCACTCAGGGCGCGACAGGATGCTCCCCCAGTGCTCGTGCTCAAGCGCCGTGGCGCGCTCGAGGAACCGAACTGAATCCGTTTGCGTGAGCTTGAGCTTCCATGACTTCTGGATCTGGCAGATCTTGCCAAAAACGTGCTTCGGACCGCCCTTCTCGTGCGCGCGCATCGACGCGAGGTAGCCGTTCTCCCAGAGCGTGATCCGCGCCTGCTCGAGCCAGCCACGTGAGATGCTCGCGCCCTCCAAGTTCGCCCGCCCCCGCTGCGAGATGTAGCAGCCGTCGCCCATGAGCCAGCCCCGGACCACGTGCTCGCGAAACTCCGGAGAGAGGTCCATCCACGCCCACGGCATCTCCTTGCCCGCTCCAGAACCGAATCGCTGAAAGGTGTAGTAGGCGTCCCTGGACCACGCTGTCCAGACCACGCACTTGCCACTCCCTCGGTGCGGCGAGCAGTTCGCGTCGAAGTGTTCCCGCATCTTCGCGCGGAAGAACTCACCTAGATGCTCTTCTCGCTCGTGCAGCGCGACGTTGACCACGTGGCGATCGCCACCTACCGAGCCTTCGGCGATGTAAAGGCCCACCAGCATCGCAACGTCCAGCTCATGCGACTCAACAATCTTGTTGTTGAAAGAAGGTATCCCCTCTCCATGCTTCTCCTTCGGAACCGTGAACTGAAGCAGGCTCCCTGAAGCGAGCTTTCCAGGGGCGATCTCGACCGCTGAACGAAACTCCCAGTCTCCCGCACAGATGACCCGATTGCTCCGCGTCTCCGTCTCGATCCTCGCGGAAGAGGACCAAACCGGATGCTCGGACGTGACCGAAAAGGCCGCGCCTCCTCGCGGCTTGATCCGCAGCACTTCCCCCTCGTGGCGCCGCTTCGTTGTCCCTGTCACCTTCCGCCACCGTCCCTTGTGCGTCAGGACTCGATCGCCCTGACAGACGTCCTCGATGGAAACGAGCCCGCGCGACGTGGTCACCGGAGTTCCAGGTACGACGCAGGCCATCAAGGTATCGTCTGGGTGCTTGGTCGGCTCGTAGTAGAGGCAAGCGTTGACCCAGCGCTCGAGCGCCTTCGGCATGCGCCCGTCCGGCGCGTTCGGGAGCAGCCACGCGCCCTGGTACATCTCGGAGAAGATCAGCGGGACGCCAAACGTCGGGTCCGCCCGCGACGCGTCCGTGCGGTGCCCCCGGACCGGCACGGAAACGTTCTGGCGCCGCGCCTCGGAGACGACGAACTGCTGCGCCCCGTTGTTCTCGACGACGACGATCGAGCCGTAGCGCCTGTTCTTGTCCGCGATCTTCTTCAAGATGGTCCCGGAGTCGAACTTGCCGGCGTCGATCTCGAGGATCTGCCGGTGCCCGGAGTCGAGCACCGCGAAGGTGAAGAACGCCGTGTCGTCGGACGCGTCCCTCTGGGAGAACGCGAGGTCGACCCCCGTGAACGTCGGCTCCGGCCGGTTCTTCCAGCCCGAAACGAACGAGAAGACGCCCCTCTCGCGCGCGTTTCTCTTGCACAGGTCGACCCACTCCTGCTTGCACATCGCCGTCGCGTCGTCGCGGCAGACGAGAAGGTAGAGCTTGTTGTACTCCGAAGGCGCCGCGACGTACTCGAGCTTCTTCTCCTCGATGCGCTCGCGCGGGAACTCCTCCGGCCAGAGAGGTGCGCAGTTGTCTTCGTCCGGATCGTGCGCGCGCAGGCGGTAGCATTCCTCGTTCGGGTCCGGCGTCGCGGGGCGGAGGTCGGGCGACTCCCACTGCTTGCCCGCGACCTGGTCGCTCCAGTCGTCCTGGACCCTGACGTTGCCCTCGACGTCCATGCGCAGGGTCGCCCAGCCCGGCCCGTCCGGCGGGACCTTCTCGCACGAGTGCAGGAGGTCGTCCTGGTCCCAGGGCGTGTTGCAGAGGACGATGCGCGCGTCGCGGTAGTCGAGCCGCGAGAGCACGAGCGTGTCGAACCACTCCTTGACCTTGATGCGCTGCTCCCTCGTCTTCGTGTTCGCCCGGTCGAGCAGGTCGTCGACGACGATCCAGTTCAGGCGCGCGCCCGCGATCGGGCCGTCCATGCCGTAGGCGCGCATCGTCGGATCCGGGACGCCCGCCGCGCGCCTGACCGTGATCGCGTCCTCCCTCCATGGGTCGCCTATCCTGTCCGAAGGGGCCAGGTCCGGGAAGACGAGGCGCAGCTCCTGCGAGCTTTCGACCATGTCCCTGACCGTGCGCACGACCTTCTTCGCCTGGTCGTGGGTCGCGGAGACGATCGCCCCGCGCGTGTTCGGGTTCCTGCCCGTGAGCCAGAGCGAGAGCGCGACCATGCAGGCGGTCTTCGAGTGCCCCGGCGGGAGGATCAGGACGGCGCGGTCGTGCGCCATCACGAAGTCGAAGATCACCTTCTGGTGCGGCGCGGAGACGACGCGCTGGTTCGTCTTGTTGTTGCGCATCACGAATGAGAAGAAGGCCGGGAGGTCCTCCCTCGCCTTCTGCGCGACGGATGCGAGCCTCTTCTGCGCCAGCTTGATCGTCTCCGGATCGTTGCGCAGGCGCTCCCAGGCGGCCGCGTCTGCTGCTGTTTCGCGCGGCGTTTGTTCCATGGGAAGGCGCTTCAGGTTACTCGCGCCCGAAGACGCACGCCTTGATCTCGTTCGCCAGGGCGACGGCGTGCGCGTTGCACAGCGTGATCGGCGTCCCGTCCCCGCTCGTCTGGTAACGGCGGCCCGGACCCACGCACCAGACGCACCATCCCCCGTCGAAAGACTCGACCTTCGGCTTCCCCGCCAGCCGCGCATGCACGTGGCAGTACGGAGAGGCTCCCCGCGCGTTCCTCGCGCACGGACGGGGGCGCGCAAGCTTGCCGTTCGATCCCCAGCGGACGATCGCCTCGCACTTCACGGTTTCGACTGCTACCGGCGAGCCAAGCGCCAAGCTTTCATCGCGCCAGCGCAAGCGCGCGCCTCTTCGATCTTTTCCAGGTCGGAATCTTCGACCAACAAGCCCACACGCGCCATCCGCTTGTCCGCCCACGCGCGCACGGGCGCCGGCGCGTCTTCGTCCCTGCCGAGCAGCACGAACATCGGCTCGTCCGGGTAGGCCTTAGCGTGGCAGTCGAACTTTTCCCGGATTGTTCTTCGCGTGCTCATCCGGTTGACACACAATTCGTATGGTTGGTTTGCGAACGAAGGCCGTGGACGTGGTTCCAACACCAACCACAAATCAAAAGCCCACAGTTCGGACAGCGCCGACGACGCGCACGCTGCTTTGCCCCGTCTTTTCGAAGGATCAACGGCATGTGCTCGCCGCAGTCCTCGCATCGTTCGCGATCGATTGTGTCCACTCCTCACCTACCATTGGTTCTTCGTTCCCATGCTCCCTGGTTGCCGCTACGGAGGAATCTTCGCAAGCTCTTCCCGCGCACGAGCGATCACCACGAGCCACCTCTCGGCGCCCGAGGGGTTGTCGGCCGAGTGCACGAGGAACTGCTGGAGCGCGTGCTCGACGCACCTGTGGAGCGCCGCCCGGACCGCAGCATTATCGTTGGACAGCGTTGTCATGCCGACTCCGGGACGATCGTGAAACGCTGCTCGCTCGACTCCGCCACGCGCTTCCACTGCTCGGGGAAGTGTTCGAGGGCTAGGTCTCTCATCTCCGCCACCGTGTGCACCCCGTGCGCGATGAACGCTGCGTTGCTTCCTGGGCGGGCGTCGACGGTGTTGTCCCAGCCGGCGAGGATCGTCAGGAGGTTGCCGTGCGCCGCGTGGACGACGACCAGGCGCCATGTGCCCGGAACCTTCTCGACCGGGGCGAAGGTGCCGTCGAGCAGGTGGCAGGGAAAGCCCATCCTCGAATCGTTCTCCGCCGATCTGCCCGAGCGGAACTTGTCGAAAAGGTAATGCCCCTTCACACCCTCGCGCTCGCAGCCGAAGTACCAGACGTCCTTCATCGGAAGTCCTTGCGCTTGATCTTCGCCATGCGCCCGTCTGGGTGATAGAAGACCAGCCCCTCCGCTGCGCAGCCCGGACTAATGCGGCTCATGAGTCCTTCTGCGACATGACCCGGGTTGATGCTGTTCATGTCGGACCCGGACCTCATCCATTTCCACAGACCAGCGAACGTGCGCGGAAAGGCCGCCTGGTACGTCGCGCGAGCGCGGAAGAGCGCTAGCGAGAACGGGAAGAGTGTGTTGACGTCCACCATGAGCGGGTTGCCTTGGATGTTCTTCCCGAACGCCTCGCAAGGATGCTCCCCGTCCGGCATCTCACCGGGCAGCAAGCGCAGGGACGTCGACATGAACGCGAGCGCAGCCTCCCAAATGTATTTGTCGCCTGGATCGTTCTCGTCGGCGTCGACGTACCAAGGATCCTTGATGCCCTTATGCTTCTGTAACAGTGACGGGTTGCGACGCTTCTCGAGCCGCACCAGATAACCCGCGCGGACCGTGACGCGCACGTTCGTCCCGTCGACCTTCTCGACCGCGTCGCCCATGCCGTCCCGCACCCAGATGCACTCCGGCTTCCAAACGTCGACAACGCCGTGAGTCTTCGCGTCTCTCTCGAAGATGGTCGATATCTTCTCCATGCGGCGCTACTTGCCGCCGCGGGACCCTCAGGTCCCCGTGAGGTCGACGTCGGTCGCCGTGCTCAGCTGAACGAACTCCGCGGGCTTCTCGAGCTTCATCTCGATCGCCACGTGCCCGCAGACGGTGCACCAGGTCCGGCGCTCGACCACCACCCCGGCGTACGGGTACGCCTGCTCGCTCGAGACGAGGGTGCTGTCGCCCGCCATGTCCTTGTGGTCGCAGGCGCCCTCCCTCGAAACAGTCGTGCTCTCGCGGTCCTCGTCCATCGTGGGGTCCCAGACGCAGTGTAAACCGCGGTCCGGACAGGTGCCAGCCGCGCTGCCACGTAAACCGCGGTTTACGTGGGAACAGGCCTACTCCGCCGCGCTCGGGACGGGGAGCGCGTCGAACGCCTTGGCCTTCAGCTCGACCTCCCGCTGCTCGTCGGCGAGCCTCTTCAGGTGCTCGCCGTCGACGGACCCGATGACGGCGAGCATCGCCTGCGTGTACCGGACATCGATGTCGACCCTGATCGGCTCCCGGTTCCCCTCAAGGTCCGCCAGAAAGCGCTCCCAACGTAGAAGCTTTTGGTAGTCCGGGGGCGTGCGCCAGCCGACCACCTGGTTGTTCTCGACGATCGGATCGCCCTGGAGGCGGAGGATCATGCGCCGCACGCGCCTGATCTGCTCCGCCCGCGTGAACGGCCTTTGCTGCTCCGTCTCGTCCGCCCAGCGCCGCCGCACGCGTCCCGCGAGCTTGAGCGCGTACGCCTGGCCCAGCCCGTGCTGCTCGCGCATCGCGCGCAAGAGCTGGTGGTTGCCCGCGCCCTGGAGGAGCAGTCCCTCGACCGTCTGCTCGTACAGCTCGACCTCCGCGCGCGCGTAGATGACGCGGCCTCCCTGGCGCGTCTCCGCGATCCTCTCCGGCAAGACGCGCGCGACGAAGCGCCGCTCCGCCTCCGCCGCCAAGTCCCTCTGCCCGGGCCGGTTCCCCGGTGCCCTGCGCCTTCGGGCCATCTTCCCCCAACCTAGCGCCTATCGAGGCGCTTTGCCAAAGTCTGGAGGGCGCTCGTCGCTCCGGACGTGGCCGAGCAGCTCTCGCCATCACCATTCCTCTTGCCCGACACTGTCGGGATCTTCCCAGGTCTCGCCCGCGTCCGCCGGGTCGAAGTCCGCAGGCTGCGGCCCGAAGTACCGCCGCCTGTTCTCCTCTTCCCGCGCGAGCCGCTTCCCGCCGCACGTCTCGCAGCGCATGAAGCACTTGGTCCCGTAGCCGGGCCAGCGCGGCTCGACGCCGTGCGCTCCCCCGCAATCGATGCATCTCGGCTTCTCTTTCTCGTCGTTCACGGCGGTGTTCCTCTCCCTCCGGCTTCCTGTTCGCGCCTTCGATCCTCGTCGCACTGGCCGCACTGGCCCCGGGCACAGCTTCGCCCGTGCGTGCAGTCGTGCGGGCGGGCCGTGCGCGTCTTCTTGTGCTGTACAACCTTCCGGCCGCACCAGTGACAGGTGACTTCCCGCTTTGCTCGGTCCGCGTCCTTCGCGTCCGCCTCCTGCTTCCCGTCCGCGAGCGCCTGCGCGAGCGCTCCCCACGCTGCGCAGTCCGCACGCTCGCCAGCCAACGCTTTGCCGACCGCCTGGAGCGACAGCTCCTCCGCCTGCTTCCTCGTGAGGAAGAACCCGACATAGACGTCCGACCGCTTCATGACTTCACCTCGACGGTCCAGCGCTTCTTCGGATCGACGCGGCCAACGGCGCTGACGCCTTCGTCGCATCCGAGCCACGCGTCGATCTCTGTTGCGTGCTCGCGGAGCAGCTTGAACGAGAGGCGACCTTCCGCGAGCACCTTGCTGCGCTCGGAGAAGCCCTCGACTACGGCGAGGACCAACGTTGCGGGCGCGTAAGCTTGCGGCATGCCGAGCCCCGACCAGAAACGGCAACCTGGCCGGAACTGAAGCTCGCGCGTGCCGGCACGGGCAAGAACGATCTGCTCCGAACCGTAGTCGACTCCACCCCACTCTCGCGGATGCTTCACGACCGGGGTGATGATCTCGAGCATCATGACTTCCTCCTGCGCTTGCGCGCCTTCATCTTCTCCGCCGCCTCCGCGCGCACGATGCGGTGGACGACCATCCCCATCACGGTGGCGAGCGGCAGCGAGTACCAGCGCCGCCTACGCTTGATGCGCGCGGAGAAGACCCCGCCGGCGCCGCGCTCAACCACGACCGTGCCGCCCTCCGGCGCGCCGATCGCGTAGAGCGGCACGTCAACCTTGAAGATCGCGCGGCTCACGCGACCTCCGTTTCTGCGTCGGAGATCGCGAGCAACAGAGAGCGCGCGTGCACGGGCGAAAGTTTGACGTTTGTCCCCGCTTCGATCGCCCTGAGCAGCACCATCGCTTCAGTTAGCTTGGCGCGCGCTTCGCGGTAACAAGGCTCGCACACTTCTTCGTCGCTGGTCGACGCATAGCTCCCGCACACACGGCACCGGTCAATCGCCTGACCCATAGGTCACCTCCGGATCGAACGTCCACGCTTCGTCCAGCTTCTCCGCGTACTCCCGGACGACCTCCTGCGCGTGCGCTTCGCACATGGGTTGGATCCGCCGTCCGTCCGGCGACCGCAGCCATCCCTGGGCAGCGTGGTCGTCCGCCGCCCAGCGGCTGTCGACGTGACCGTCGATGCAGTACGAGTAGAGGGCCATCAATCCCTCCAGTCGGCGTTGCGCTTCGCGGCCTCTGCCGCGTCGAAATCCCAGTTCCGCCAGGCGAAGTTGTAGATGCTCATGCGGTACACCTTCTCGTTGCTCGTGCCCTCGTGCTCGACGATGGTGATCGTCTTCGCCGTGATCTTCCGCACGATGCCCGTGTAGATCAGGTTGTACGAGCCGACCTCGGCGCGGTCGCCGATCCGGAACGTCTTCGTCACAATGTACGGCTCGGGGTTCGGCACGTTCCTGCCGCCCGCGTCCTTCACGTAGCGGCCGCCAGCCTGGACAACGTGCGTCAGGGCGATCGATCCGCCCTCGACGATCTCGGCGGTCGTGTCTTTCAAAAGCTCGCCAGAACGGACGACGCCGTACATCTTGCGGTCGCGGTCGCGGATCTCGGTGATCATCATCGGGGAGTCTCCTTCGAGGGCTTCGGGTGTCCGCAGGAGCAGGGCTCCTCCGGGCTGCTATCCCTTATGCTAGTGCTATGCCAAGCATGACATAGCACCTAACCCCGCGTTTCCACGTCGACCGTCCAGGATTGCTATGACAAGTATGTCATAGCAATCCGCCCCTGCCGCGCTTTCTCCCTTCTTTTGCTATGACATTCGTGTCAAAGCTATGAACACTTTGCGGCCCACGTAAACCGCGGTTTACGTGGTGGTCACGCGGCTTCCTTGTCGAGCTTGCCGTCGAGGATCTCCCCCGCTACGCGCTGAAGCTCGAGCCGGCGATCCTCGTCCTCCGCCTGGCCGGCGAGCCAGGAGATCGCGTTGCTCGCGCGCCAGAGGCTCTTCTCCGGCGGGAGGTTGACGACGTCCTCGGAATCGAACGCCTTGCGCGCGTTCTCGACCTCCGTCTTCGTCAGCCGGCGGGCGAGCTTCCCCGCAACGCCCTTCCACTCGATCTTCCTCTCGTGCGCCATCGCGATCGTCGAGAGCAGGCTCTGCACCTTCTCCGGCGAGAGCGAGTGCCGGACGACGTCTCGGAGCGCGGAAACGCTCGTCTCCGTGTCGAGCCGGTAGGTCTTGTTCGAGAAGTCGACGTCCTCGGCGAGCCTGCCCCCGAGGTGGACCTGCGAGAGCACGTCCTCCATCGTCGCGCCGTTCAGGCACGTCAGCCGCAAGATGTACGCGCGCACGGAGTGCTTCGCCTTGCCGAAGTCCGAGTTGCCCCACTCGAGCCCGAGGCAGAGGACCTCTCCCGGGACCGGCTCGTAGACCTTCGGCATGAGCGCCTTGACCGCGACGCGGAGGTCGGAGACGCGCGACTCGTCCGCGACGGCCCCAAGCTCGTGGCAGCTCTCCGCGAAGGCGTGCAGGAGCGGCCGGGAGTCGAGCCGGCGGAACTTGTCCGAGAGGAAGCCGCGGACCTCGCTCACGTTCTCGACCTCCGTCTTGGCCGGCCCGACCACGCGCATGCGCGTCGAGGGGACGCTCCGCACGAGGAACCGGGAACCGGCAACGTCCCCGTAGAGGTAGTGCTCGCGCATCGTGTGCGACGCCAGCTCCTGCTCCCACTGCGTCCCCGCCGCGGCGAGATTCGAGACGAAGGCGTACGGGACGCCCGCCCGCTCCGCCATCTGCGCGAACGCGTGCCTGTGCAGCGCGTGCTCGACCGTCCCGGGCCCGTCGAACGAGACGGTCATCTCCCCGTGCGAAGACTTGAACTTGACCGCGCGCCCGCGGACGATCATGTCGTTCGGAAGCTGGGACTCGACCCTGTCGAGCGCCGCCCTCAGGGACGCGGGCCCCGCCGCGATCCGCTTCTCCAGGACGCGGGCCTTCGCAGCGCCCGCCTCCATGCTCGTGCTCTCCTGAAACGTCTGCGTTGTCATCGTGTTTTCTCTTTCCGGCCCTTGGGGCCTTTCTTTTCTTCCGTCTTCGCCCGCCGCCCGCGCTTGCCGTCCCGGCCCAGCCCGTTCGCGACGCGCGGAACGTCCCGCAGCAGGTCGTCGTCGAGCCAGCGGAAGAGCGTGCGGTCGCTCACGCCGAGAGCGCGCGCCGCGTCCGGGATCCGTCCTCCCGCGCCCCGCATCGCGTCCGCGACCAGGCGCGCCCACATAGGCGGGTTCGCCACCTTCATCGCCCCGATCTTGGTCTGCGCTCCCATGGTCAAACCTTGCCGCCCGCGTCCCGGACCGCGCTCCGAACGATCCCGACCTCGCGCTCCGCATCATCGAAGTAGCTCGTCATGGCTCCACCTTCTTCTTTCTGTCGTAGTAACGGACCTTCTCCTTCCAACGCTTCACGCCCGCCGCCGAGAGCTTCAAACCGTGCTCGAAATGCGCGAGCATCTTCCGCGCCCGCTCCTCTCGCTTGCCCGCCTGCGTCGCCGCGCACGCCGCGATCCGCTCCCGCCGCTCTTCGGGCGCGAGCTTCGCCGGCTCGGGCCGGACGTGTAGGGGGATCTCGATCCCTTCCGCCCACCCCGGAAGCTCCGCGCCAACCCGTGGCCAGTCGAGCAGCATGCCGCTCATCTGCCGGTGCCGGAGCCCGCGCCAGTGCCCGACCTCGTGCCGGACCAGGAGGGCCACCTGCGCCGGGTCGAGCTTGCTGTCAACGTGCTCCGGGTGCGGGAGGCGGAGAAGCATCGCGCAGCCGTGCTTCCCCGTGCGGCGCCCGTCGCCGCCGTGGCCCGCCCCGTATCTTGCCCAGCCCGAGTAGGTCGGCTTCGTCCCGCGGACGGAGCCGCGGCCGACGGTCATCACGCCGGCCGAATCGACGGAGTGGAAAACCTCCTTCCCCTTCTGGGAATAGACGAGCCGGCGGTCATGCTTGCGCGAGTAGACGATCCGGACGACGGCGCCCGCCGGCGGCTGAAAGTCATCGTGCACGAGGCACGCGCCGAGCACCCGCGAGATCGCCTCTGTGCTCCAGACGGTTTGGTTGTCGAACTTCACGACGACGTCTCCTCTCGATGTTGGCACTCGCCGAACGCCGCGTTGACGAACGCGCCCGTCGGCTTCTTCCCGAACCAGTCCCTCCAGTCGAAGTCGCCGAGCACGTTCTGGTCGACAAAGATCCAGACGTCCGACATGTGAAGGGAACGCGCCCACTCGACGCCTTGCTTGCGCTCGCGCATGCGCTCCCTGACAGTTAGTTCCCGCTTCACGATCTCCTCCATTCGCCGACGTGGACGCCGGCCTTCCTGAGCTTTCTCGCGCACGCGGAACCGACCGGGAAACAGCCCATGTCTCCCGCGTCGTGCTCGCCCTCGTGCTCGTGCTCCTCCTTCGTGGCCGCGTAACGGGCACCGCCGCCAAGGACCCGGACCGTGTACTCCCACGGATCCGTGACCGGCTTCCCGCAGCGCGCGCACGGCGTCTCCCGATCCCTGCACCGGCCTTCGTTCTCCCGGTACCGGGATCCGGAGAACGGTGTCTCCGCGTTCGCTGCGCGCGTCATGGTCCCGCCGGTCCGCGGCGGTAGCCGACGGAGCTGAAGACGTGCCCGCGCGGACGGGAGACGTCCGTGACCTTCGTCTCTGTCGCCGTGTAGTGGGCGATCGCCTCGACGATGTCCGCCGCCGTCACGCCCACGTCCGCGAGCTGCTCCGCCGTCACGAACGCGTCGATCTCCTCTCGCCAATCCTTCGGCGCGACGAGGTTGAACGCTTTCTCCAGACGCGCAGCATTGGCGTGAGCGCGCACAGCTTCGAGCGTCCAAACCTTGTCCCCGCTCTCGACGCAGACGCGGTCGCCCGCGAGAAGAGCTTCCCGCTCCTCTTCGCTCAGCTGCACCGGCAGCGTCGCCATGGTGCACGTCCGGACGCGGCCGTCCTCGACCGTGCGCGCGGAAACCTTGACCTCGATGTCCGTCTTCGTCTGCATGCCAGGGAGTAATGCTAATGCTATGCCAACCATGACGGAGCACGCAAGTGCCCGCGAACACGCGGCAGTCGTCTAGATGCTATGACATAGGTGTCATAGCTAAGTAGATTCTGCGGCCTTTTAGCTATGACATTCGTGTCAAAGCTATGAACACTTTGCATGCTCTCCTGGAGGTGCGCACGATCTTGCCGCGCTGGCCAAGCCGCTTCTCTCGCCTGATGACGTGGACGACTAAGGACCTCCGCAAGGCGTGCGAGGTGGCCACACCGGGCCGTTCGTGGGCCTTCTGCCCGAAGGCCGAGATGGCCGGATTCCTCGCCGACCGCGACCCCGACGTCGTCCGCTTGCGCACGATCTGCCGAGGGAGGAGCCGTGTCTAAGCCGCCGGAGGGCGCTCCGTGTCCGGCCGGTAACGGTCGACCCATGCGACGACCTTCCAGAAGAGATCGTCGACGCTCTCCTCTGCGTCGAATTCCCGCGACCCGCCGCACGGCGCCATCGCGTTCGCTCGCACCCAGACGTAGCGCTCGGCCACGCGCTCGACCAGCTCCGGCCGTTCGTAGATCTCCGGCTTCTTGTCCCGCTTCGCCATGCGCAGGACGAGCGTCGTCGGCGACGCTTTCAGGACCACGTAGACGGTCGGACTGACGACCGGCGCGTTGATGCGCAGAAGCCACTGCGTGTGCGCCGCCGCCTTTCTCTTGTCTTCGAGGTGGAGCGCGCCGTAGACGAGAGCGCTCATCGTCCAGCGGTCCGCGACCAGGCACCTGCCCGCGTTCTTCATCTCCCAGATCCCCGCGTCGCGCGCGAGCCTGTCCGCCGTGTACGCGCATTGCATTTCGACCGGGTCTAGCGGCTCTTCGCCGGAGAGCCCGCGCCTGACCAGCCTGCCGATCGGCGACGCGCTGCACCCCGGCACCAGCTCTCCGCCGTAATGCTCGAGCAGCCGCTCGACCTGGGTACTTTTTCCAGAACCATCCGGTCCCTCTACAGCGATGAAAGTCATTCTGCGCGTCTCCTTCGAACGATCACTTCTTTGAGCGGGTTGTCCTTGTGAAGATGCACCCGGGCGAACGTCAGCACGTGCTGCCGCACGGCGCCCGTCCCGCATGTCGTCTTGAACTCCGTGCCGCAGACGGTGCAGCGCGCGCGCACGATCCTCGGAAGGAGCACCCCGTCCTCGACCTCGACGGGCGAGAATCGCCCGAACACGTGCGGACACCATCTCGGGGAGTACGTCTCCCAGGCTGCGTCCGGCTCGCTCATCCGGGCAGCGCCTTCAGAAGCCGCGCGCGCGAGCGCGCCAGCCATCCCTTCCAGACGATGCGGAACCGGCGCGCGTGCGCCTTCTTCCCCGTCACCTCCTCCGCGCTCCAGCCCTCCCTCCGCCGCAGGAAGTCGACGGCGAGCGCGAACCAGAACGGAAGCTCCTTGACCGTGTACGGCACAACCACGTCGAACGCCCCGCGACGATGCAGGAGCCGCTTGTGCTTCCTGACCAGCCAGGCCGCGCACGCCGGCCCGTGGCGCTCGACCACCGCGTCGCGCGCAACGTTCTCCGCCGGCTCCGGCGCGGCCAGCGCGAGCAGCTTGTCGCGGTGCGCAGCGCGCATCAGATCCTCTCGAACACTGCCCGGGCGCGCAACTCATCCTGGAGTCTGTTTTTCAAGACCACCTCGACCAGCGGCCCCTGGTCCCGGATACTCCGAAGCCGGACACGTCGAAGAAGGGCAGTGAACGGCAGCTTGGCCGCCCCTGCGAACAACAAACGGTGAAGGTTGCCGTCGCCGAGAACGCCGAGAACGATGCGCACCTCTACGTCCTCGTCCCGTTCGAGCGCGCCCATGCGCGCGTCCGCTTCGCCCCCTTCGCCCCCTTCGCCTTCCTCTTGAACATCTCCACCTGCGCGAGGCGCTTCTCCGCCTGCTCCCTGGTCAGGTCGTCCGCCGAGAGGTTTTTCCCGGCCTCGCTCCGCACCTGGTGGCCGCGCTTCGTCTTGACGATCACGCTTCCCAGCGTAGCGCCTCAGCTCCGCGCGCAGAAGGTCGCACTCGCGATCCTTGTCCGCGAGCATCGCGCCGTAGAGCGCGATGAGGTGGAAGACCGCGTTGTGCACGGCCGGCGCCTTCAGGTTCGGCCCGAGCGCCGCCGCGACCTGCTCGGGCGTCAGCACGCGCTCTCCGCCTCGATCGCCGCCCGGTTCGCCTGGAGGACCGCGAGGACGAGCAGCGCGGCCGTGCGCGGCGCCACCTCCGCCTGACGGCCCGTCTCGAGGAGGGCTGCCACGACCTTGGCGATCTTCTCGACCGCGAGCTTCGCCAGCCAGACCTCCTTCGCCTCCATCTCGACGAAGACCGCGGGCGAGCGCGCGTCGAGAGCGTGGCCCGTCGCGAGAAGAAGCACCGGCCCGGGGACGGCCACGCCGTTCACGGTCGAGACCCACTGCTCCTCGACCCCGTCGAAGAACTTCTCGACCGGCCCCATCGCCATCGTCGGCGCGTGGAACACCCAAGCCTTGCGCTTCTCCAGGTCGCGGCCCCATACGATCGGGTCCGGAGCCGGAGCGTCGGGCAGACCGTCGTTGTCCTCGTCCTTCAGAAGCCTCTCCGTCGCCTCGATCGACGGCGTTGGTGCTGGGACGCTCGGGTCAGCGGGGACGCAGCCTTCGTGGATGCATCCTGGCCCGCACGCGCAACCCTCGACGGTGCACGCCATCACGCCTCCCCGCCGCTCGTGCAGGAGGCTGCTGTGGCCGCAAACGCACGCGGCGCTGCTCATGCCCTTCTCCTCGCGATCCTGTTGATGAACGCCATGTGATCCTCCGCGTCCCTTGCCGCGTCGCGCACGCCCTCGACCGGGACGTCGACCTCGCCCGAGAGCATGATCCCGGGCTGCCACTTCCAGTCCGGATCGAGGTGGTTCGCGACCACGTCCGGCGGAACCTTGCCGGCGAAGAAGTCCGCCGTCCGCTCGACGTGCTCGTAGCCCCTCTGGTAGCCCGCCTGGTAGCAGATCCTCCCGTGCTCCTGCGAGAGCCTCACCCAGTCCGCGCGCGTCGCCTTCGGGTACGCGTTCGCGAAGGCGACCACGACCTCCGAGAGCCTCTTCGGGAGCTGCGGACCCTCCTCGAACGTGCCGAAGAGCTTCTCTTTGACCCTGCGCAGCCACCTGACGACGGGCGTCTCGCTCATGCGAAGACTTCCCTGAGGAACTTCTCCGCGCGCGCCCGGTTGCCGACGTCGTTCCACCAGCGGTTGACGCCCGACGGATGCGGGACGACCACCGCGTCCACCCAGCGCCCGCCTTTCCAAATCACGAACCACCGGAAGTACTCGGCTCTCCTGGGCGGGCACGCACCCACGCTGAACGTCGCCCCGTCCATGAACGCGCGGTAGACGTTCTTCCCAAGAAGGACGACCACCCTGGCCTTCCCGAACCGCATCAGGCGCGCCGCCCTGGAAGCGTCTCCCCTCGGAAAGCAGTCGCCCTTGCCGTTCTTGCCGTGATAGCGGCCGAGGAGGTTCACGCACCGCGCGCTGCCGCGCAGATCCCCGACGCCGGCGATCTGCTCGAGCCTCCGCCCGGAGCGTCCGTCGAGGACCCTGCGCCTCCCCGCCCTCCGCGAGGGAGCCTGCCCGACTACGAGGATCTTCGGGCGATCCATGCGGCGAAGCCCAGGCTCCTCCAGAAGCAGTCGACGTCGTCGAAGCCGCTCGCGCGCAGCATCTCCTCGTTCCAGCGCGCCGTCAGGGGCACCAGCACGCCCTCGAGCGAGAGCTTCTTCCTCGCGATCTGGTCGTCCGTGTACCCCGCGACGCGCTTCCTGTCCTCGTGCGCGGCCACGAGCAGCGCATCGATCGCCGCGCTCGCCCCGATGACCTTCTCGACGAGGATCAACGCTCCTCCGCCCTCCGTATGCTCCCAGACGTCGCGCAGGATCCGCAGGCGATGCTCGAGCGGCGTGAACTGGAGCGTGAGCACGCACATCGTCAGCGCGGCGGAGGATCGGATCGGGTAGCCCGCCCGCACGAGATCGTGCCGGAATATCTGCACATGCTGCTCCTTCGCGAAGCGGGAGCACGCTGCCTCGATCATCGGCTCCGAGACGTCGACGCCGTAGAACTCGTCCCAGCCGGCGGACGCGGCCACCAGATCAGCGATGGCGTCCCCGCGCGAGCAGCCGAGGTCGACCACCTTGTGCACGACCCTGACCTTGTGGCGCAGCCCGAGCACGTGGGAGGCGACCTCGTGCACGAGCTTCCTCATCAGCGCGTAGTCCGGGATCGAGCGCTCGAGCATGTCCGGGAAGGAGTCGGCCACGCTCTGGTCGAACTTCCAGCGCCCCTCCGGCATCGTCTCGTCCTTGACCGTCATCGCCGTTTCTTTGCCGCCAGCAGCCCGTCCCGGACCACGGCGGCCACGGCCCGCATCATGAGGGGAGGAACCGCCCTCCCGCACCTCTCCCACATCTGCTGGTACGTGCCCGTGAGCACGAAGTCGTCCGGGAACGAGCAGATGCGCTTCAGCTCCGCGATCGTGAACTTCCGCGGCTCCGTCGGGTGCGTCGGGCCCGCTGCTCCAGCGTTTCCTCCCTTTGCCGTGATCGCCGGCGAAGACTCGTTCGTGCCCCCCCTGACCAGGTTTAGATACTTCTCTGACTTTCCACCCTCCGCCAGCCGATGCCACTCCGGACCGATCACGAAGCGCTCGATATTCGACGCGTCCTCTTCCTCGACTTGGAACTGGAACGGCGCGCACCCGATCGTGTCCCCGCCGAGCACGGTCGGACACGGATCATCAAGCGGGATCTCCTTCCCCTTCATGTCGAAGGGCGCCTTGTTGCCGTGCCGCACGCGCACCTGCGACGCAAACCCAGTCCCCATCCCGGCCGCGGACACTGTCGGCGCCGGTTCGTCAGACGACAACATCCTCTCGCGTGCCGGCGCTCCTCCCGGCCTATACCGGGTCGTAATCTGCGGACCCTCTGATGGTTCGTCGTCGACCGCCATGATCTGGGAGAAAGTTCTGGGTCTATTATGCGTCATCACCGTCGGCGCCGGTTCGTTGCTTCGTTCTCCTTTCTTGGTGACAACCCGCAGGGACTCGAAAACGTCGCGCAGCGTGTAGAAATACGGGAGCGGCGTCGGGTGCGCGGGCTCGATGTCGAGATCCTCGCGGAAGCCGACGAAGAACAAGCGCTGCCGCGACTGCGGAACGCCGAGCCACTTCGCATCGAGAACACGCGCAGCGACTCGGTAGCCGGACTCCTTCAGCTCCTTCAAGATCTCAAGGAAGTAGCCCTTCGCGACGCCCTTCACGAGCCCTGAGACGTTCTCCGCGACGAACGCGCGCGGCTTCAACCCTCGAAGGATCCGCACGAACTCGAAGAAGAGATCGTCCGTCCTCTGGCGAGTGTCGCTGTACGCCTTGACCGCTCCCCAGTCGCGCTCGCGCTTGCCGCTCGTTGAAAAAGCCGCGCATGGGGGTGACCCGTCAAGCACGTCCAGCTCGCCGATCTTCATCCCGGTCTGCGCAAGGATCTCCTTCGGCTCGACCTTCCTGACGTCCCTGTCGTCGACCGGCGTCCCGGGGAAGTTCGCCGCGTACGTTTCTCGCGCTGCCTTGACGAACTCGCTCGCCCAAACGACGTGCATGCCGGCCATCGCGTAGCCGAGCGAGGAGCCGCCCCCTCCAGAGAAGAGGCTAACGACCTTGAGCCCGTTGCGCGGGACTGCGCGGACCTCGGCCATCGACGGCAACCGGTACGAGGGCTTCGACGGCGCGGATGGACTCGTCCCGGCACCGGGCGACGAGCGCGGCGTAGACGTTCCTGACAGGGCCCTCGACGACGCGCGACGCAAGCTGCTCCTCCCTCTTCGGATCGTACACCGGCAGCCCGGACTCCGCCTTCGCCCGCGCGGCCTCCAGGCTCAGCTCGAGCCGACGCTTGAGCAGGAAGAGGATCCGGATGTCGAGGTTGTCGATGTCGTGGCGGACCTGCTCGAGCGCGCGCGTGTTCATCCCGCGCCCTTTGCCGCCCTCCCGTTCTTGCCGCCGCCGCGAAGCTCCGTCTTGCCCCCGCTCCATTTGTAGCCGCACTTCGGGCAGCGGAAGTCGACCTGGATGTTCTCGTTGAACATCGGGAAGCTCTCTGGCGGCTGCACTACCAGCCGGTCAACGTCGCCCCCCGCGAAGCCTGTCCCGTAGAGGTCGCCGGCGGTCGCCCTTTCACGGAGAAGGACGAGCAGGATCGTGTTGTCGTAGCCCGCCCGGTCGCTCGTCCGGTTGTCCGCAAGCATGATCCGCATCGCCGTCGCATCGTCGACGTCGACGAAGATCGCCGGAACGCGCTTTAGCCCTTTGACGCTCGCGCTCTTCCAGCGATGGTTGCCGACGAGGATCAGGTTGGTCGACTTCTGAACAAGGCACGCGCCGTAGAAGCCGTTCGCCTCGACGGACTCGTCGATCAGCCCCTGCGCACCACGGCGGGGGTTGCGCGGGTGAGGGGCTATCGAGCCCGTGGGCACGACGCGGTAGCGCTGCTTGACGATCTCCGCCGCGACTGCCGCCGACGCGTCGTTCGAGGGCGCCGCCGGCGAGGTCACGGCCTCCGGGGCAGCCTCTTTCGCTCTCCGCATCCCGCGCTCGCCTCCTGCCTGGCAGCATCCCCCTGCGCGTTCCAACCTTCAAGCGTCATCGACGGCATCCCGAGACGCGCGCGCCCTGCGTTCGCGACGGCGAACGCGTCGACCTGGTCCGCCGTCCACTTCTCCCCAGGCTGGGGGAAAGCTGCGAAGAACGCGCGCTGCACCGCCTCCCCGGACCTCTCGTGGGGCACTTTTCCGAGCAGCGCCTTGCGGATCGTCGGGATCGCGATCGGCCGCGCGACGATGCCCTTCTCCCGGTAGAGCGCCAGCTTGATGCACCCGGTCAGCTCCGCCACGCCGCGCGCGTGCGCGAGCGCGGAACCGAAGCTGTAGTCCTCGACGAAGACGACGACGTCCGACGAGATCAGGCCCACGACCGCGCGCGAGATCTCGCCCAGGCGCACGCAGCGGTCCTCCAGCGTGTGCTCCTTCGGAAGCGCGTGCGCGCAAGAAAAGACGGACACTTCCTCGATACTCTTCGCGTCCCAGCTGCAAAGGACGAGCGCCGCCGCCGTCCCCCGGAGCGACACGTCGAGCCCCCAAACATCGACGGTGGCTCGGCGACGCGTCACGCGACCACCTCCGCGCGCGACCAACCGCCCTCGCTCACGATCTCGATCCGCCCGGGCAAGCCGTGCATGGTCTGGGGATCGTGCGAGACGACGAACGCCTGCTCGACCCCGCCGCGGAGCACGAGCGCGCCGAGGTGCCGCGCAAACGCCCGCCGTTTCGACGTGTCGAGCGACCCGAACGGCTCGTCGAGGACGACGACGCCCCACGGGCTCCCGCGCTCCCCGCGCAGCCAGCCCCCCGCCGCGAGCCCGACCGCTGCGCCGGCGAGGTCGTCCGCCCCGCCAGAGTCGTGCGACCTGTTGAACTCGAGCTTCGCCACGATGTTCGGACCCCTGCCCGCACCGCAGCGCGTGCAAACCTTCGCCGTCCTCGACGACGGGAACAGCATGCCGCACCCGTCGCACGCGTGCGCCAGCCCTTGGCCCTCGCGCGACCAGCGGACGTCGACGCGCAGGTCGATCCCTGCCTCCGCCAGCCCCGCGTTCGCATCCTCCTCGATCTCCGCCAGCGCGTCTTCCGCAATCTTCCTCTGCGCACCGTTGCGCCCGAAGACCACCGCGGCCTCTCTCATGATCTCCGCGAAAGGCCGCGACACCTCGATCTCCTTCTCGATCTCCGCGATCCTTCTCCTGGTCTCCGCTGCGCGCGAGACCGCCACCGCAGCCTCTGCGACCGCGCTCGTGGCCGCCCGCACCTGCTCGTACGCCTCGTCGTGCGCCCGCCGCAGCGCTGCCGCGTCCCCGGCCTCCGGAACGTTCCTCGCCGCCTCGGCGGCCGGCAGCATCCCCGCGATCTGCCCCCTCAGCGCATCGCCCTTGGCCTGCTGCCGCTCCGCCGCCTGGGTCTGCGCCTGCGCGCGCCCGTGCGCGGCCAGCGCCTTCTCGTGGACCGCCTTCGCCTCCTCGTAGGCATGCTGGAAGCGCTCCGCCTCCGTCCGGCACCTTTCCCTGTTCTCCTCGATGAACGCCCGCGCCGGGCACGGCGCCGAGACGACGGGACAAAGGCCGGCGAAGTCGCCGCCCGCGATCCCGCGGAAATGGTCGCGTCTCTTCATGTGGGCGCGCATCGCTTCCCCCGTCTCGTTCGCCTCCCTCCACCGGTCCTTCGCGTCCGCCGGCGCCTTCGCCTGCACATGCTTCGCCAGCTCCTCGGACAACCGCACGAACTCCACGCGCACGTGCCGCGCCTTCTCCCGTGCCCCGTTCTCCTCAAGGTCCGCCGCAGCGTCCGACAGCTTCGCCCGGGCATGCTTCTCGCTGACCTTGGCCGCCTCGTGGGTCTTCAGAAGGGCCCCCTGGTCCCCGTCCTGGCTCCGCAGCACCTTCAGGAGCGCCTCCTTCTCCGCCGTCCCGTCCGTCGACGCTGCGAGCTTCGCGCGCGCGATCTCCGCGCAGCGCTCGACGGGCGCGAGCGACAGCCAAGAGACGACCACCTGCGTCCGGACCTCCGGCCGCGCGACGACGAGCTGCGAGAGCTTTTTTTGCTCGAAGAAGCTCGCCGTCATGAAGTCCTCCGACGAAAGCCCGACGAGGTCGTGGATCTTCTTCTGGGCCTCGTCCTTCCAGAGAACGCGCCCGCCGTCGTGGAGGGAAAGCTTCGTCGGCTTCCCCCGCTCGCGCGAGCGGCTCAGCACCTCGCCCGTGCTCAGAAGAACGACGACGCGGCCGTGGGCCTGCCCGTTCGAGATGAGCCCGTCCTCCGTCCGGTGCCGGTGCCAGCCGTCGAACGCGAAGCGGAGAGCCTCGAGCAGGTGCGTCTTGCCGAGCCAGTTCGAACACTCCGGATCGTCCACGCTCCTCGCGACGACGCCGTGCGCGCGCGCTCCTAGCCGGAGACGGTGCTCGCCGCGGAACGGACCCCAGTTCTCGACGAGCAGCTCGCGGACGTGCATCAGAGACCGGCCTCGTCCATGATCGCCTCGCACGCCTCGCGCAGCGCCTTCTTGTCCTCGAACGAGCACGCCTCGACGACCTCGAGCACGACGTCCCGCGCCCTTGCCCGCTTCTTCCGGACGCGCGCGAGCGCCTCGTCGGGAAGCCTCGCCCGCCTCCGGCGCAGAACCCGTATCTCCCCCTCCGCGCCCATCTTCCGGGCCCACGCCCGCACGGCCTCGACCTGCTCGTCCGCGACGTCCGGGGGCGCGCGCACACGCACGAGCGCGCCCGCCGTCATCTGGTCGAACGCCATGTCTCCGTCCCAGACCGGACTGTCCTCGCCGATCGTCACGAGCCGCCTCGTCTCGACAGGGAAGAACTCCGTCTTCGGGACGAGCCGGATCGCGGGGTTTCTCCGGCGCGTCAAGCGACCTCGGAGACGATGAAGCCCGGATCGTTCCCTTCCTCCGCGAACGTCAACCGCACGAGGGAGCCCGGGATCTCGATTCCGTCCGGCGTCGTCTGCCGGCGGTGGTAGTGCCCGTTGATCATGAGACGCGCCTTGCCGCGAAGCTGCTCGACGGGAAAGAGCACCTCCCGCCCGCGGGGCATCTCCGCCGTCTCCTCCCCCGGGATCACGCCCGGGACGTGCAGGTGTCCTAAGACGACCAGCGGCAGCTCAGAGCTTTCCTTCACCGCGGCCGCCGCCGCCGCCGCCGGATCGTAGGCGCAGGACCGCGCGGTGTACGGAAGCGTCAAGAACCTGGTGCTCCTCCAGACGAAGCTCTCCGCCTTCTCGAAAACCCCCGTCAGCCCTGCGCACGAGCCCAGCGAGCAGAGCGGCTCGAGCGTGGTCCTTCCCCGCCCGTCCTCGATCACGTCGTGGTTGCCCGCCACCCAGAACGACATGATGCCCCGGGACCGAAGCTCGCGCGCGGCGTCGAGCGCGAGCGCGACGCACCGGAAGACCGAGGACCCGGAGTCCGGGTCGCAGAGGTCGCCCGTCATCGCGTAGAGGTCGACCTTCCTGTCGACCGCCTCCTTGACCGTCTGCTCGACGGCGCGCGCGACGTCGTCGAAGCGGTCGACGCCCCGCGTGCTCCAGTCGGCGTGCCAATCGCTACAGGTCAGGATGCGGAGCACGCGTTCCCCGGCTTCATGGTCTCATCCCGTGCCGCCCGAGCAGCTCGAGCAGCAGGAGCCTGTCCGTCGAGTTCCACGCGTTGCGGCGCAGCGACTCGACGGCGTGGCGCGGCGGCGTCTGCACGCGATCCCAATCGTCCAGCGTGAACCCCGGGGCCCGCGCGTACACCCTGACCGGCCCGTCCTGCTCGTCCCTGCGAACAGCGGTCAAAAGGTCGCCGCTCGACCGTTCCGAGAACACCTCGTAACGGAACCTCCGGTGGCCGCGCAACGCCTGGAAACTGTCGGGCCACTCGCGCCACCACGGCGAAACGGCCAACAGCCTGCAACCCTCGAACGCGCGGGTCACGCCTCGCACTCCGCCTGCACCAGCGGCAGCCGCGTCCAGGTCCCCGCCTTCGCGTCCGGGCCCCAGAAATACCAGGAGTAGGCCGTCGCGTCGTGCTTCCCGTCACCCGTGAACGACGGCCGCTTGTCGAGCATGCCCAGCTCCGGCGGATGCTTGGCGAGGAACCGGGCCCTCTCCTGGATGCGCGGGTACTTCGACCACGGGCAGGATTCCATCCAGCCCGTGCGGCAGAGCATCGCCACCGTCTTGGCGATCTCCATCGCCCGCGCGGCGAACTCGCGCGCAAGCTCGAACGGCGGGTTGAAGATCGCGTAGTCGTAGGAGCCCGCGAGGCGTGCGCGGTCGAGGACGTCGCCCCGGAGAACGTGCCAGTCCCCGTTGATGCTCTGCATCTTCTTCTCCGCCGCGTCGGCCAACCTGGGTTGAAGTTCGACCCCTGTGATGATCGCCGACGGGACGAAGCGGAGAACCTCCGCCATGACGGCGCCCCCTCCGCAACCGAGATCGATCATCCTTGGCCCGTTGTCCCGCATGTCGAGGCGTCCGAGCGCCGCGCGCGTGCACCAGCCCGGCGTCGCGTAATGCCCGCCCTTCCTGCTCCTCTCCCCCCTGCCCCTCGCGCTCATGCCTTCTCCCTCTCGTCGCTCTCCGCGCAGCGCTGCCGGATCTCCGCGACGATCTCCGCCAAAATCTCCGGCTCCCCGCGCATCGCCTCGACGAACACCGCCTCCGTCCTCCAACGCTTGCCGCCCTTCTTCCAGGCGACGGACGAGCCCGAGCGCTCGACCACGCGCATGCGCTGCCCGAAGTCGGCCGCGTCGCGCGCGAGGTCGAAGGCCGGCGGCGAGAGCTGCGAGTGGAAGTAGGTCACCACGTTCCGCTCGTCCCGCTCCGCGATCTTCGTCTTCTTCACGGTCAGGCGGTGCCGCTCGCCGACCGTCGCCAGCGTGCCGGCGTCCTTGCTTCCGGTCGTGACGTACGCGTCGCGCTCGACGCGCACGAGCAGGCTCGACTCGTAGACGACCGACCTGCCTCCCCCGATCCTGTAATCGTTGCCGAACTTCCTCGTCCACGCGTCCGCGTCCGGGTCCTCGTACTCGCGCGTCACGGCGATCCAGGTGCAGCCCGTGCGCTCCATCAGGGGGACAAGCTCGTCGTACCACTCGGAGTTGAGCTTCGCGCGGAGCTGGCCAGCGCGGCCCCCCAGCACCCGCCCGCCTTTTTTCTTGTCGTCCTTCCCCTCCTCCTTCTGGAGACGCTTCATCAGGTCCTTCGGCACAAGCTTGCGCAGCGAGTCGACCACGACGATCCCTGTCGCGTCTGCCGGAACCTGCCGAGCGTCCCGCATGCGCGCGACCGTCTCGCAGAACTCCCGCACCCGCTCGACGCACGCCTCGTAGCTCTCCGGCCGGATCGCGAGGAAGCGGTCGCTCTCGGCGAGATCGCCGAAGAGCTGCCGGACCCAGGTGATCGGCGTCGTCCGCTCCGCGTCGACGAGGAGCGCGAAGTGGCCCTGCGCGAGGAACGAGTAGACGAGCCCGAGCATCATCAGCGTCTTCCCCTCCGCAGAGGGTCCGTGGATCGCGCAGCACCGCTCGAGCGGCCAACCGCCGACGCCGAGGGCGTGGTCGACCTGCGGCCAGATCGTGCGGACGGCTCGCACGACCGTCAAGGCGTCGCGCGCGGTCCTCAAGCGCGCGAACCCCGAAGCGGCGGCTCCCAAAGCCGCGCTCGTTTTCCCGCGCGCCGCTCGCATCTCCGCCGTCAACTTCCGTCTGGCCATCGGTTCATCTCGAATATTTTCGATGCTCGAGTCCGTGACAGCGAGTGCAAAGCCATCGGACGTCGAGCGGCTTGCTGTAATCGTGATGGTGAGCCTGCGCCTTCTTCTTCCCGCATTTCTGGCAGGGTTTCTTCTTGATTCGTCCGCACTCTACCGCATGCCCGAGAACGACTCGTGCCTTGCGCCGCTCCGGATAGCGTGCGTGATGCTCGCGGTGATAGCGCGCAAAACGTTCTGGATCGCGGTGCCGCGCATTCTTCTGATAGCGCGACACAGCTCGGCGCCGCACTGGTCGATCCTGACGTTCGCTTTCGTATTGTTTTCGATTCGCGCTCCGGTTGATTACGTGCACGTCTTTCTTCGTGCACTCTTTGCACTTGCCGAGATGCCCATCCGCCATCTGCGGATGCTTGTAAAACGCGCTGAGAGAAAGAACTTTCCCACACTTGAAACATTGCTTCCGCCTTCGCATTCCACAAGCGAATCATGAGATAAAACCCTTGTCTAGAAAGGAATTATCAAAACGGGATGTCGTCCCCGCGATCGACCGTGCCTGGTGGTGGACGTTCGTCACCTGCGCCCGCTTTTTTTGCCGTCCTTCTTGGACGCCACCTCTTTTTCCGACGCCGGTGCGTCCTCGTCGACCTCGTACTCGCACCCGCAGCGCGGGCACTTGTCCATCTTCGGATGCATCGGCTCGTTGCAGTCGTCGCACGGGATCCACCCTGTCTTGTCCTCCTCCCCTTTCGGCTTCTCCGCTTTCTTGCGGCCGGAGCGGGCGCGGTCCTGCCTCTCCTCTTCGCCGCCGCCGCGGCGCTCGACTTCTCTGTCGTGCTCCCTCTTCGCAGCCACCTTCCTGAAAAGCTTCTCCCAGGGAAAATCGACGACCGCGTACTTCTCCATCACGGCGCGGAGCGTTGCCTGGTTCATCGGTTCGAGGAAGACGGACAGGTCCGGGGGCTCTCCCCGGATCAGCTTCTCGATCTCCGGCGTGATCTTCGCGCGCTCGTACGGCCGCGCATGGTAGCGCTTGTTGAACGCGATCCCCTTCGACCCGTCGTACGTCAGCTCGATCGCGTACGGCCGGATCATCGGGTTGCCATCCTCCTCGCGGTCGAGCGTCGCCATCCGGTCGCTGATGACCGTCTTGATCTTGTCGCCCACGTCCTGCGGCTGGATCGCGATCTGGACGCCGTCGCTCGCCTTCTCGTTGTTGACCACGGTCATCGCGTACTGGAGCTTCGCCATGCCGTTCTCGCGCCAGGCCTCGCTCGGGCGTATCCCGTGCTCCTTCAGGTCCTCCTCCTCCTCCTCGTCCAGCTCCCGCCCGAAGAGCGCGAGCATCCCGCCGGCGTGCAGCGTGACGTTGTCGTCGTCGCTCGTCGCCCCCGTGAACTCGAAGACCGGGTCCGTCCAGGCGAGATCGCCCGCCTCGACCGCCACGGAGAGGTGCTCGAGCAAGAAGCACATCCCGCACTCCTGCGGCCTCTCCTTCCGGCTCCCGTCGTCGTGCGTCTTGTACTGCCTGCGGAGCACCTGCTCGTTCTCCGGGCAGTTGTGCACCAACGAAACCCAGCGGACCGTTGTTTTCCCCCTCTCTTCCTTGACGATTTGCTTCGGAAACCGGTGGCCCCACTTCGCCACCGGGAACCGCTTCGTGTGCAGCCAGACGACGATGCGTCCGTCGTCCTTCCAGTCCTCCAGCAGATCCCCTCCTCCGCGCTCGACGCCGCGGTGCTTGAGGAAGTCGTCGATAGAGTTGAACTCTCCCCTGTCTGCCATCTGCTTTTTCTCCCGCGCCTCTAGTTCGATCTAGGGGGTCCTTGGGGCCCTCGAAGTCACAGATGCCGCCCTATCGGCGTCCCGGGGGCCTCAGCGGACGGTTCTTGAGCACCTCCGGGGTCGGGACCTCCTTCCCCCTCGGAGGCTTCTCGCTCCACCAAGCCGGCGGAGCCGGGTCGATCTCCCGCTGCCCGCGCGTCCGCTCGACGAACCAGGCGTGGACGACGAGGTTGCCGGCGGTGCCCTTCCCGAAAACCTCCGAGTCGTCGTGCAGGGCGCTCTTCGGGATCCAGCGGACGTCGTCGTGGCGCTCGCGCGAGCGCGGAACGACCCTCAGGTCCGGCCCGCTCGCCAGGATCGCTTCCTCCGTCTCGACCGCGCACTCGCACCCGGGAAAGACGTAGACCGGTGCGTCGTCAGACGCACGGCTCATTCTTCACCAGACCCGCCAAAGGATCCCCTTCGCCTGCCTCGACCGCCCGGGAACGCCACGTCTCTGATTCGACGATGTAGTTCGCACAGACCAGCGCGGCCTCTTCGTCGTGCGGCTTGAACGCGACCTCCGCGATCGCCCTCCGCTGCACCGCCATGTAGCGGTTCGACGGACGCTTGTCGCTCTCCTGACCCGGTCGATACTCCTTCCAGACCGCGCGCCGGAGCAGGGCCGGCACGCGGTACCAGTGGTTCTTGCACATGAACATGTGCGGCGGGATCTCCTTCGCGCACCCGTGAGCGTGGCAAGCGTGCCTCAACGGCGGCCCGCCATCGTGTTCAGGGAACGGCACCGGCTCTCCCATGCCTCGACGAGATGCTTGAGCGATTCGACCGTCGCCTTCGCGCGCGAGCGGGAGCGCTCCTGCGAGCGGTACTCGTCCGGGAAAAGCTCGGCGCACTTCATCTCGACGTCCTTGTCCGTGATCGTCTTGTTGCGCCGGCCCGCCTCCTTCTCCGCCTGGAGGAGCTTCGTCGACTCCGCCCAGAGCGTCGCGAAGACGACGTTGTTCTCCCTCTCGTAGTCCTCCTGCACGACCTTCGCCGTCACGTAGAGCTTGTTCGCCTGCCGCGAGTTCTTCTCCGCCTCGTCGAGCGCGCGCAGGACGAGCCCGTGCTCCGTCCGCCCGTCGCCCAGCTTGAGGATCTTCTCGAGCCGCTCCCAGACCTTCGGGATCTCCGCGTCCTGGAGAAAGATGCGCTCGACCGCGTACGCGAACCCTCCTGGCAGCGGAACCTTCTTCGGCGCGTTCGCGCTCTCCCAGACGAGGGCGCGCGTCGACTCCGCGCGGTCCTTCTCCTCCCGCTTCGCTCCGCTCTCGAGCGCGCGCCCCAGGTCCGCGCTCGTCTCGTCCACCTTCTTCTTCTTGTCGCCCATCTCACGGTGAAGCCTCGACGCCTCCTCGTCGCAGCGGGGACAGTACTCCGCATAGTCGATCTTGTGGCGCTCGCAGAAGCGGTCGAGCGGTGTTGTTTCCGTCGAAGACGCCGGCGGGGCCGGGTCGATGATCTGAGCCGCGGCCACCGCCTTTTTCCTTCTCACAGCAAGCTCGCCTCCCAGGCTTCCGTTGCCGCCCGCGCTGCCAGGCGAAGCCCGTAGATCTCCGCGAGCATCCGCTGCGACCCGGAGACGCGCAGCCTCGAATCAAGGACAGCAAGGGCACCGGACGCGAGCCGCACGTGAAGGACAAGCTGCTTCGTGCCCGGGTAGCGGACGACCGCGGCCTTGATGTCCTCGAACACGCCCTCCTCGCTCTCCAGGAGATCGACGACGCACGCGCCCGCTGCCGGCGTCGACGCCTCGAAGCCGAGCTGCCCTTCGAGGACGCGCGCCTTCCGCCCGCGCGCCTTCGGGGGACGCACACGCTCGTAGCCCGTCTTCCAGTCGACGTCCGGGAAGGCCGCCTCGAGCAGCGCCTGCGTCGGCTTGTAGACCTGCTTCTCCCAGTAATAGAAGCGGTCGACGTCGACGTCCCCGTACTGGTCGATCGGCAGCACGACCTGCGGCGAGACGGAACCGTCTGCGACGAAGTATTCGACCCTCGTCCCCTCCCCGACGTGCTCCCCACGCTCGCGCAAGGCGCGCGCGACGCGCACGTGCGCCGGCTCCGTGCCCTTTTCGTCATCGTCCCCGCCGCCCTTGCCGTACTCGTGAAGGGGCTTCGAGATCCCCTTCACGATCACGATCTCCTCGACAGGCAGTTGATCGTTGAGCACGTGCCGGAGTGCGCGGTCGAGCGCCTCGCGGTAGGGCTCCGCCCGGAGATGCCCCTTCCCGATGAGGTCGATCATCTCTCCCTGAAGCCTGCGCGTCAGGAGGGCTGCGTCGCCGCGCTTGTACGCGAGTCCTTTGATCTCCGGTTTCGCCCCCGCCTCCGCCTGCTTGCCCTTGTAGTGCTCCCAGAACCCGACGTAGCTCTTGGCAGCGACGATCACGAGAGACCTGAACTTCTTCTCGTACGCGAGCTTGACCTCGTTGCGGACGCAGCCGGCCTCCCTCAGCATGGCCGGGAACAGCTCCGCGTTGCACCACGCGACGAAGGCCGCGAACTCCGTGTCCGAGACGTTGTCGACGAAGATGGCGTCCGTGTCGCCGTACCCGACGCGCAGGCTCCGCTCCGCCGCCGCCGCGATCGTGCTCTTCAGCAACCAAACGCCGTTCTGCGTGATCGACTCCGCGACGCGCTTGTCGAAGTAGCGCGAGAACATCGACCCGACGACCCCGTAGAACGCGAGCCCTACGACCTTGTACGCCGCCGACTTCCTGCCCGCCGCGTGCCACGCTTCCGTGCCCGGCGGAAGCTCCGCCTTCTTCTCGACCCAAACCTGGCGCTTGCTCATCAGGTCGCGCAGCGCCGTCGGCAAGATGCCCTCCGCACCGTTGTCGAAGTGGTGGCCGGTGAGGGGACAGCGGCAGAGACCTTCGGGGACCGGGCCCGCCGGGGACGCGTCCCGCCAGGTCTCTGGGCTCATGTTCCACGTCAAGATGATCGACGGGTAGATCGACGCGAAGTCCGCGACGTGGACGCCGCGGGCGATCCCGCGAAACTCCGGCTCCATCACGTGCGCGCCCTCGTACTGCTCCGGCTTCAGACCCTCCTTGTAGAACTTCGTCGGGAAGCGCACGCCGCGCTCCTGCCCGAGCCGGAGCATGTAGCCGTCCATCTGCTGCGTCGGAAGGAGCCCGCGCGAGTCCGGGAGCACGCGGCAGACCTCCGCGATCGTGTTGAAGAGGTCGCCGAAGCCGGTCTTCTCCTCGATCTCGCGGAGAAGCACCGCATCCTTCAGGTTGTACTTCGGAAGGCGAGGATCCTTCGCCGCCCACGACTCGTACGTCCGGGACGCGTCGAAGTCGTCCTTCCCGTGTCCGAGGATCGCCGTCGCGATGCTGTGGAGCTTCATCGACTGCTTCTCGTCGCCGCTCTCCGCGCTCATCTTGTTCATGCGCTCGAAGAGCGCGAGATGGTCGAGGTAGTGGAGCCTCCGCGTCTCGACTCCGAGGTTCAGGAGGTCCGTTCGCGCCCACCAGACGGGAAAGTCGAAACCGTCGCCGGACCAGGCGAGAACCTGGTCGTAGCCCTCCATCAGCTCCCAAAGCTCGCCGAGCAGGTCGCCCTCGGCGCCGTTCGTCTCCTCCGCGAGCACGCGCACGAGAGCGGTCTCCCCGTCGTCGACGACCGCCCAGGAAAGGACGCGCGCGTCCTCTTTGCGCGAGAAGGGCACGCGCGAGTCGATCTCGAAGTCGACGTAGCAGCGGCGCGGCTTCTCGATCGTCGCTCCCGTGTCGGTGAACCATCGCCGCACCGCTCCGACGTCTGCCTCGTACGTCTTGACGCCCTTCGAGTCGAAGAAGGACGTGTTCTCCCCGCGCGTCCGGCACATCTGGGATCGCACGTAGTCGTCCTTGAAGCCGAGCCTTGCCCAGCTCCCCTCGACCTTGAACTCCCGCGTGAAGCGCGAGCTGCGAAGCTGGCGCGCGAGCGCTTCGTCGACGTCCGCGGCGCGGAGGTACGCGACCCACTCCGCGCGCTCGCGGCGCTCGAAGAGCTTCCCCTGCGCGTCGCGCCGCCAGATCGAGACCTGGTTGCCGTCGACGAACGCGCTCAGGATCGGGTCGGTCATCTCTGCGTTGGTTTGCCGCCCCACGTAAACCGCGGTTTACGTCGACCGCCTGGCTATTCTTCGCGCCTGTCGACCGGGACGACGGAAAGCTCGAGCTGCCCGGTGCTGCTCTCCCGGACGGCGATCTCGAGGTGGACCCCGTTCGTCCCCTCGACGACGCCGTACGGTTGGTCGGCGAGCCTCCGCGCCGGCTTCGGCTCCTGGCCCCTCTTCGCCGGCCTCGCCCAGAGCTTGACGCGCTGGCGCTCCGCCGGGACGAGGATGGTGAGCGTCTTCTCCCGCCTGTTCTTCTCCGTCGACGCCCTCGTCGCCGCCTCCGTCCGCGCCCCCGCCTTCGCCTTGCGCCGCTTGCCCTTCTCGAGCTGCTCGCGCACCTGCTGGTGGGACGGCACCGCTCCCCCCTCCGTCAGCTTGCCCCGCGTCTCGACGTCGAGCTTGACCATCAGCCGGAGCGTCTTCCCGCTGTTGAACTTCTTCGCCTGCTCCTCCGTGAAGTTCTCCGCAACCTCCATCAGCGAGTAGATGTACTGCGGCGTGAAGTTCAGCTCGCCCTCGCAGAACTGGTTGAAGCCCTTGTACTTCGGCTTCCCTGCGTCGTCGCTGCGCTGCTTCCAAAGCTCCGTCTTGTAGACGGCGCGGAAGATGTAGTCGCCGAGCTTCCACGCCCAGAGTGCCCCGTCGCCCTTCATCTGCTGGATGCGCGCGACCGCCTCGTCGAGGGCGCGCGTGCCCGCCGTCGTTCCTCCCCCGCCCGCGAGCGCGAGCGACCTCGTCTGCTGCTGCTTCTCCGCGTTCTCCATCTTCAGCTCCTCTTCTTCGGGTTCGTCGCCCGCGTCCTCGTCGCTTTCCTTCTCCCCGCTGAGCGGGGCACGGTCCGCGTCGCCGCAGAACGGACAGTGGTCGAGCGCGGCGTCCGAGTCGCCCCCGCACCGGTCACACGTCGCGCGGTCCTCTGTCGGGATCGATTCGTAGAACTTCGCGAGGTCGGCCACCGCCCTCGCGACCCCGGCCTCGTCCGTCGAGATCTCCGTGCCCAGGGCGTCCAGACACGCCTTTTTGAGCACCTCGACGGAGACCTCCCCGAGGTCGACGTCGGCGACCTTTCCATGAAGCTTCTTCTTCGCTGCGCTCGTTTTCTTCTTCCGGCGGCTGCTCACGGGGACACCTCCATCGCGATGCTCCTCACTATGCCGCGCACGTCCGCCCGCGCGTGCTCCCGGCTCTGCCAGCGGTAGCGGAGCCTTTCGCGGCAGTCGTCGTAGATCTCGTCCGCCGCGGCGTCCGCGTCGCGCGCGCCCGCGTACGCGCGCAGGACGTCCTGGAAAGGCAGCCTCGCTATCGCGCGCCGGAGGTCGAGCGCCTCCTCCTGGCCGTCCTCGACCGGGATCTCCACGTCCCCCGCCTCTTCTCCGGCCTTCGCAAGGCTGCTCATGGGTGCCTCGAACCGGGACGGACCCTTCCTCCGGTGCTGCTCCGCCCCGCGCGCCTTGTGCGCGACCTTGATCGTCGCCTTGATGGCCGCGAAAGAAACGAAGGACCAGGCCGGACAGCCGCGCGCCGCGTCGAACTTCCCGACCGCCTTCCACGCGAAGAAAAGCAGTTCCTGATAAAGGTCCTCCGCCGTCATCCAGGTCGGCAGACGGAACGAGCGCGCGATCGCGTGCGCGCGGCCCCTCCACGCCGGCGCTGTCCCGCGCACGAACTGCTCGAAGGTGACGGACCCGTCTCTCGCCCCGCGGGCGATCTCCTCGTTGTTCATCTTCCACGCTCCCGGCGCCTTGGGCGCCCTCTGCGAAAACGACTGCACGATCCCTTGGGGATCGATCCATTCTTAGCCGCCGCGCACTGCGTTTGGAAGCGCTTTCTCGGCCTGTTCCGACGTAAACCGCGGTTTACGTGAGGGCGGTCATCGAAGTCCCGCGCGAACGCGCGGTGTTCGCCCGCAATGCCTTACGATCCGCTTCAACTGTCACTTTTCGGCCGTCTCCCTGAGCCGACGAGCGAGGTCGGCGAGCTGGTCGAGCGACGCTTCGCGCTGCTCCGTCCTCTCCACGTGGATCTCGAGCGCCTGCGCGACCGTCTCCCGGAAGCCGTCGAGCACGTCCGCCGTCAGGTCCTCGTCGACGGGCGCGCGGAACACGAGCCTCTCGCGGTTCGTCCGCCGCACGAAGAGGAGCCGCCCGAGCCGCCCGAGCACGAGCACCTCTGGATCGTCGTAGCGGACCGGCTTGTCCCGGTTCTGCTCCGCGCTGAGCACCCGCAGCCCCTGGAAAGGCTCGAACGTCCCGGGGATCGTCTTGCCGGCGTCGATCCCCCGGGTCTCTGTGTAGGAGCACGTCAGGTTCGGCAGCCCCCGGAGCGGCTCGCCGCGGAGCGCCTCGACCAGCCGATCCTCGAGCGCCCTGACAGCCTTCCTCGCCTCGTCGTTCGCCATCGCCCGTTTCTCCGAGAGCCGGCGCGAGCCCCGCGAGGTCTCGTCGAAGAGAAGATCGAGAGCCGCGCTCGTGCCCATGCCTCTAGTGGAGAACAATGCCGCCTTCAGGGCAAGCTCGGCAGCCGGTAGCGCCGCCGCCAACGGTCGCGCACCTCGTTGACGCGCGCCCCCAGCCCCCGGACGGTCAGGGTCTTCTTCAGGCACCCGTACGTCGTGCGCAGCTCCTCCGCCGCCTTCCTCGCGTCACCCTTGCACGCTTCGAACGCCGAGAGAATCTCCTCGTCCGTTATCGCCGAGCGCATCGATGATCCTTTGCCTCAAGGCCGGCCTTCCGAGGTCGGCCGCGTCCGTGCCCTCCGGCAATCTTACCCGCAACGTCTTCGCATGGCGCGCGAGCGCCCCCTCGAGCGCCTTCGCCGCCTTCTCCCCCGCCGCGTCCGGGTCGGTCAGGAGAAGGACGAGCTTCCAGGTCGAGAGCTTGCGCACGTACTCGCCGACGCGCGCGTCCGCGAGCGGGTTCGAGCCCGCGATGGCCGCGACGCAGAACGACGTCGCCTTCTCGACCGCGAGCGCGTTGACCGCCCCCTCGACGACCGCGACCGTGTGCCGGATCTCCTTGCGCACCCACCGCGCCTCGCCGAACATCACCCCCGTGTCCGCGCCCTCCTTCGGGTGCGGTTCCAGGTAGCGTTTGAGCTGCCCCGTGAACGTCCTGGCCGTGTACCCGCGAAGATCCCCGCGCGCGTCCCTGTACGGGAAAACGATGCGGCCCGCGAGCCTGCCCGAGAGCGCGTAGCCGATCCCCCAACACTTGACCTGCCAGTCATCGATCCCGCGCGAGAGCACGTAATCGCGCGCGGACGCCGGCCAACGCTCGAACGGGTCCCAGCAAACGCCCGGCGGGTCCCTCACCGGGTCGCTCCTCCGCAGAGGACGGCGATCCCGCACCTCCAACCGCGTCGAACCGGGGAGTGGTGACGTGTCCTCTTCGCCCTTCAGCCAGACCCGCGCCTCCTCTCGCGGGACACCGAGGACGTGCTCGGCGAGATCGAGCAGCGTGCCCCCGAACGAGCATGGATAGCAGTTGTGCCATCCGTCTTTCTTCGTCCCAGGCGCGTCGACGATGCGCCAGCTCGGCGTGCGGTCCGCGTGCCTCTTGTTCGGGCAGAGCGCCGTCCACTCCCGCCCGCGCTTCTTCGCGTCGATGCCGAGCCTCTTCAAAACGCGTTCGACTCGCGTCATGCGTCGTTTCTCACCTGCAATGCTCATCGGGCGTGTTCTGGATCGGGTTCCCTCAACCGCTCGAACAGGCTCGCAACGGCTTGCTCTACGCGGGAATCTTTGGAAACGAGCCTTCTGCGGATCTCGCGCTCCGCCAGAAGGACTGTCGTGTGGTTGCGCCGTTTGAACGCGCGGGCCAGCATCGGGTAGGACGCGTCCGTCCTCATGCGCGCCACGTACATCGCCACGTGCCGGGCGAAGGCGACCGGCCTCACGCGGCTCGGGCCGAGGAGATCGTCCAGCGAAACACCGAGCTGCTCGGCCGCCAAGCGCTGGATCCGGTCGACGATCGGCTCGGCCTGCATCCATTTTTGGCGCCACTCTCCGGCACGCTGTCTTTTGATGATCACCGCCGCACCTTCGATCGCTTGCGCTTGAGCGTGCGCGCGCGGACGAGGATCGAGTACTCCGCATCTTTCTCGCACTCGCGCAGCAGCTCATCGTAATCCAAACGCCGCCATCGTCCCCCGGCTGCGTCGAGCATCTCCAGCACTCGCTTGCTCATAGCTGACCTCTCCCGCTCTTACGCTTGCCGCCCTTCTGCCTGAGAAATGATCCGGCGACGGACACGTCCATGTCGTTGCCGTCTCCGGGGCGGTCGTACTCGATGCTGCGTCCTCCCCAGACCGCGCCGCGGTCCGGGTCCCAGTCGAACTCGATCCCGAGCGGCCAGATCCCCCAACGCTGCTTGAGCACGAAGATCTCGAGCTTGTTGTCCTCGAGCTTCTTCCAAAGCGCAGGCCGGTGCGGGGCGACGATGTTGTCCGATATCTCGATCCACGCTCCGCTGCCTTTGATGCCCTCCCGCGTCGGACGCTTGTCCGGCCGCATCTCGATGTCCTTCAGGCGCTGCTGCTGGAGAAGCACCGCGTGCATGCGCAGCTCTTCGATCATCGCCTGCTGGTGAACGAGCGCCTCCTCCTCCGACTCCGGGTCCGTGTACCGCAGGCACCGCTTCCAGAGGTCGGCGACGAAGACGTCGCAGCCCGAGTCCGCGAGGTAGCCGTGTACGAGGTCGAGGTTCCTCTCGTTCGACGGCTTCTCGCCGCGCCGCTTGCGGAACGGGTTCGCCCAGAAGCGCACGCGGTCCGTGATCTCGTCCATGCGCGCGCGCAAGACCTCGCGCCCCTCCGGCGTGCGGATCGGCGAGCCCTCGACGTTCTGCGGATCGCTCATGGCGGTGCGGCTCCAGCCGAGCGAGATCGTCGCGAGAAGCTCCAGCGTCATCCCGCCGGACGGCTCCCAGGCCCCGTAGATCACGCGGCGCCCTTCCGGGCTCTCCGGCGGATCGTAGCCTGACCCGTCCGCGCGGTGCTCCCAGCCCGCAAGCCCGAGCGTCAGGTGCGCCGTCAAGGTCGACTTGCCCGCTCCCGAAACCGCCGTGACCGTCGTGACCATCCCCGGCTTCGCTCCCGGAAGCATGCGGCGGCGGCCGTCCTCGTAGCGGTCGAGGCCCGGCAGCCCGAACGGGAACGTCGCGCGACCGGCCACGCGCTCTTCGACCTCCCGCATCTGGTCGCGCACGAGCTGCTTCGGCTCGAGCAGATGCGAGCGTTCCTCGTAGCCGTCGAACGCGACGACGATCGACCGCGCGAGCGCCCGCACGCGTTCCGGCTCCGCCCGCGGATCGCGCAGGGCTTCCAGGAAGGCCGGCACCGGACCCCTTGCTGCGCCTGCGCGCGCGGAGTCCCAAAGCAGGTTCTCGAGATGCCAGGCCGGGTTCTGGGGAGCGCCGTCCTCCGCCACGCGCGCGAGCGCCCGTGCGGCGTCCTCGCCGGCGAGCTTCTCGACGACGGCGATGTCGACGGAGAGCTTTCTCCTGCGCGCCTCCGCGATCGCCTGCCACGCGTCGGCGAAGAGCCTTGTCTGGAAATGGTCCGCGCGCGCGCGCAGGAGCAGCTTGTCGAGCTGCTCCTCGGAGGACGCGAGGGCTGCCGCGAGGAGGGCCGCCTCGTTGACCGGATCGTGCGGGATGACGATCGGCTCAGGCGCGTCGTTGCGCTTTCGATCTTCCCTGTCGTCGCCGGGCCTTCTGCGTTTTCTCCTCACGGGGCCCGGCGATCGTTGCCGCCAACGCGCGCCACTCGAACCACGACGCCTTGCTAACGCGCATCAGGTCGCGAAGCACGCCGAGCATCAGGCCCAGGGATGCCTGACGGGGTCGGCGCTGGCCTGACCGTTCATCCAACCGAGCGCGAGCGCCGTCGATCGGACGACGCGCAGGAAGAGCAGGTCTTTCTCGCGCTGCTCCTTCAGGAGATCATCGTAGGGCATCATGCACGGGTGTTCCTTCTTCTCCGGATCCTTGACCGGCCCGTGCGTCCAGCCGTCCGCGATCTTCTGCGCGAGCCAGCCCGCATGCGACTCCTCCGGCGTGTTGCCTGCGAGCGCCCCTTTGACGCCCGCGATGGCGCTGTCCTTCTGCCATTGCGGCGCGGCCTCCCACGCTGCCTGGCTCGCGTCGCCGATCGCCAGGCAGTACGCCCGGTTGACCTCGTGCGCGGCCCGCGCGCACGCTTCGATCTTCTTCTCGTCGTTCATCTCGTCTTCTCCTTCGCGCCTCGCCTCGCTTTATCAAGCCGATAGTCCGTGAGGATCGCCCCGGAGAAGAGCAGGCGCCAGCCGAGCCGGCCTCCCGGCCTCCCGTTCTCGCGGCGCCACTCCTCGCGGTCCTTCTCCCGCAACCATGCCCAGCGGACGAAGTCCGCCATCGCGTCCGCGTCGCCGTCGAACTGCGAGCGGAGCATGCGCGCGGCCGCCGCGGCGGCGTCCATGCGCTCGCGCGGCCCGACCTCGTCCGCCACGCCGTAGACCTTCCCGTGGAGCATCGCGCAGAGGGCGACGAAGTGCTTGCCCGTCGCCCCCGCGAAGCTCTCGATCCGGATCATCCCCTCGACGTCGCGCTCCGCGGAGAGGACGGTCGAGCGGCTCATCGCCCGCCGCTTCTCCCTCCTGCGCCGGAAGAAGTCGTTCTTCTCGACGTCGCTCGGCTCCTCGTCCGACCAGTGGTCGGCTGCCGGCGGAGGGACGCGCGCGCCTGCGGACACCGTCACGACCGCTCGCCGTACGTGTCGCCGATCGCCTTCAGGTACGCCTTCCACTTTCGGGGAATCTCTTCGTCGCGGAAGGCGCGCAGGTCGACCATCAGGCGCGCCATCGCCTGCGCGTGCGTCTCGCCCGGCCGGAGCGTCGTCGACCCCTCGAACGGGCCGACCTCGAAAGAATGGAACTGCTTCGGGCTGAAAAGTTCCTTCCCCCAGACCACGCGCACCACGTTCGCCGGATCGGGCGCGTCCGTCTTCGCATGGTGCTGCTTGTCCGACGCGCGGGAATCTTCGGGCCGAGATGCTGTTGCGTTGCCTTCGTGGCCGCACGGCCACGCCACCACGGAGCCTCTCGTGGTCGTGAGGCGCTGCCCGCAGCGCCCGCACTCCGGCTTCCCGTCCGCGCTCAAGACGGCCCCCGGCGGCAAGCTGTCGAACGCGTACGGCGGGTCCTTGCGATCCTCGAAGAGCGATCCGGTCCTGGCCTCGGCCGGGAGCGACCCGATGTTCGCCGTGTTCGTCTCCGCCGCGCCGCCGCTGTTCTTCTTCCTTCGCATGGTTCCCTTCTATGCCGCCGCCGCGCGCCTCTTGATGTACTCCTTCGCGGGCGTCCATCCGCCGTCCTCGAAGACGACGACGCGGGGGAACCACGTCTTCAGGTTCTTCAGGTGCTTCGGGAAAACGTGCCTGTCCCAGAGATAGTAAAACCTCGCGCCTCCCTTGCCCGTCGACGTCCGGCAGAAGCGGCCGCGCACCTGCCGGAAGAGCTGGCGGTTCGCCCCGATCGGCGTCGCGCCGATTCCCGTCCCGATCTTCGGGACGTCGATGCCCGTGCCGAACGCCTGGTACGTAGCGGAACCGGCCTTGAGCGTGCCGGCCTTCAGCCCGGACTTCGTCCTCTCGAACTCGACGGCGAAGTCCGGGCCGCCGATCAGGTAGCCACAGGGCGTTCCCATCGCGGAGATCGCCTGCCCGAAAGTCATCACGTGCTCGCGGTACTGCGCGAGCACGACGACCTGCTCGCCCTCCGCGATCGCCTCCCTGGCGAGCCGGAGCACGAGCCGGTTCCGGTCGTCGTCGCCCATCATCTCGACGAGCAGACGGTGCCTGTCGACCCCGCGGTCCTCCCCGCCACGTAAACCGCGGTTTACGTCGTCGAAGCCCCCGTTCTCCGCGTCCGGGAGCCCGTACCAGTCCGCGCGGAAGTCCGTCGGCACGACCCGGACCTCGACGTCGAGGATGTGCCCGCTCTCGACAAGCTCCTTCTCGTCGACCTTCGCGGCCGTCGGACCGAACAGCTCCTTGATCAGGAACTCCTTCCGGTCCTTGCGACGCACGTCCGCCGTCGCGCCGATCCTGTACCTGGCCGGCAGCGGGTCGATTGCATCGAAGAGCGTCTTGCTTGCGAAGAGATGGCAGTTGTGAACGAGCACGCCGCCCACGACGAAGACACCACCCTCCGTTTCTAGATTGCAGACCGACGCGATCTCCGCGATGAAGCTTCGATCGATCCGCGCTCGGCCACGTCGAAGTCGAACTCCCCCCGGAAGCGGAGCACCAGCCAGCCCTTCGATTCGAGGAAGCAGGTTTTTCGTTCGTCGGCCGCCCCGCGGCTCTGCGCGATCATCGCCGGCCGTCGGGACCTCCACCGCTGACCCGATGAAAGCGCTGGCGCCCACTTCGCGCGCATCGACGGATCTTTCCAAAGCTCTTTGAACATGAAGAGGATCACACCAAAGAACGTCATCGCAGCGAACACTTGAGACGCCGACCCATCCTTCACCCTCGACCGCAACCGGATGTTCGTCCGTCGCTCGCCATCCGGCCAACCGGACAGCCACGACGGCACGGCGTCGAGAAACGACGAGCACCGAACCTCCCGCCGCGACGCGTTCGCCAGGCCGGACCTCGCCGATCGATTTGAGCGTTCCGTCTTCCATCAGAACAGGCGCTCTCTCTTCAAAACACTCGTCCGCGAAGACCGCCCCGAAGTAGCGCTGGACGCCTGCCTCGCCCGAGCACTTCGCAAGCGTCTTGCCCATCGCGAGCGTCACGGGCCGCAGTCGCTGCGTCTGCCCCTGCACGACGCCGATCTGGTCCGCCCGCATGCCGAGCTGCTCGCCGAGCTGCTCCCGCCACTGCCGGAGCAAGGCCGACGCATGCACGACGATGAGCACCGGGCACCGCACGCGCGGGATGAGCGAGATCAATGCGCACGTTTTTCCGCTGCCTTGCGGAGCTTCGATCAGGCAGCTCTCGCGCCCGAACGCGAGGTCGGCGAGCCGCGCCTGGTACGGGTAAAGCTCCCAGGCGTACTCCCCCGGCATGTTCGACTCCGCCGCGTCGACGAACCCTGTGTTCCTCTGGTCGCGGACCGTCCAGTCGATCTGATGCTCGTCGAGCACCTCCCGCACCTTCGCGATCCCTCCGCGCGGGACGGAGAGGAATCGGTTCTTCCCGTCCTTCTCCTTCCGCCAGGTCACGATCGTTCTCGGCTCGTCCCAAACCGGGAGCCCGAGCCGGCGCTTCATCGCGTGCTGCGGGTTCTTGTGCTCGAAACGCTCCCGGAGCGCTGCCTGCGCGTTCTCCGGCACGTCGTCGACGCAGAGCCGCGTCCGCGAGTCGACGACGATCAGGGCTGCCACGCTCTCCTCTTTGCCGCCCGCTTCTTAGGTTCTTCTCCCCGCTACGTGCGCGCGTCCCCGCGCCCGCGTGTTCCGTAGGAACACGCAAGGATCTCTTTCTGATCGAGATCGATCGTCTCTAAATAATACACAGCTAAGCATAGTGGCGCGCGCGCACGCGCGCGTCCGTGATCCCGGGCTCGAAGTCCAGCTAGTTCTTCGGCGTGGGCGGAACAGCCTCTTTCTCCAGGTCCTTCTGCTCGGAGACGAGCGCGAGAAGGGCAAGAAAGCGGGGGGGGTTTCCACCGAGCGCGGCCTTGATGACGACGGCGTAGAGGCCCATCGCGAAGAGCGCCGCCTCGAAGCCGTCGCGCAGCGCTTCCGGCCACGGCTCGCCCCCGGAGACCGCGACGAGCGCGCCGTACGCGAGCCCGAGAAGGACGACGGCGAACGGTCTCCAGCGCTCCGGCACCGTGAGCGGGAAGCGGCTGTCCTTCTTGAGCATGCGCGCGAGCCAACCGATGACGACGACGGCGAGCGCGAGATAGTTGTGCGACTTCGCGAGGGTCCAGACCTGGAGAAAGAGCGACATCCCCGGATGATACGCCGTCAATGCTGGGAAACGAGGGCCGTGACGACGACGCCCGCGAGCGTCGCGAAGATCCCGAGAAGAGCCGCGATGGCGGTGATCCGCTTCACGCGCGCGTCCGAGAGGACGGCGACCTCGTTCTGGCGGACCTTCTCCTCCTCGATCGTGAGCCGCCTGTCCTTGCGGTCCGTCTCCTCGCGGGCTGCGCGGCCGCGAAGCTCGCCCCGCGCCTCCGCGACCTCGACGAGCAGCCTCGTCTGGTTCTCGTTCTGCGCGTGTATCTGGTCGACCTTCCCGGCGATCTCCGCGACCTTCGCCCCGAGCGGCCTGACGGCCTCGTCGACGTGGCGCGCGGCCGAGTCGGTCATGGCGCGCACCTCGTGCGCCGTCTCGATCCCTGCCGTGCGCAGCTCGGCGCGGAGGTCCCCGATCGCCTGCCTGAGGCCGGCGATCTGCCGTTCGTGCTCGCGCAGACGCTTCTCGTGTTCGTCGATCGTCGCCATCGGCGCATCAACGCGATCCTACATCCTCCAGCCGAGGACGCGCACGAAAGCGGACGCGGCCGCCGTCACGAAGCCCGCGTTCGAGGAGAGGATCGTCACGCGGATGTTCCCCGGCGACGTCGACGGGTAGAGCGTGTTGATCGGGACCCAGCGCAGGAGCCTGTGCGAGCCCGCGCCGACGGGCTCGTTCGCTTGCCCCTCGCTCTCGAGGAGCGCCGCGATCTGTGTGCCGACCCCGCCGTTCCCGAACAGCCTGATCTCGTGCAGGTAGTTTCCTCCCCCAGCCGCGACCGTGATCGAGTTGCGCATCTCGAGATAGACCGCGCGCGCGTTTGCCGGGTAGTGGACGTTCGCCGTCAGGTCGAAGATCCAGGTCACGCTGCCGGCCGCCACGACGTTCGACGTTGCCGCCGCCTCGATCGGCTGCACCGTGGTGGCGATGTTCACGAGGATCGCTCCTGTTTCGTCGGAGAAGTAGCCGACGAGGAGCGGTCCGATGTCGACCCAGCCGGCGCCGACGCAGACGCCGTTCGCCGTCGTGCCCGCGAGGCCGGTCGAGGTCGGCAGGGCGATCGCCGCGGTCGGCTGCCCGTCCTCCTTCGGCCCGACGGACGAAACAACAGGGATGCCCCTGGGCGAGCGCGGCTTCCGGACGCCTGCCGCCGCCGTCGTGTAACGGGCCCAGCGCGGGAGCCCGAAGGGCGTCAGGAGGTACCAGTACCAGGGTCGGCCAACGACGGGGGCGAACCCGGACTCCTGGTTGAGCACGTCCGTCGCCGTCATGAAGTCCCCGTCCGGAACCGCCTGGCGCGTCCCGGAACGAACGCGCCCGCCGAGCCGCCGCCCGTCGATCGATTCTGCCTCGACGAGCCCCAAGACCGGCGTCGCTCCGAGCGCGGTGATCGCCTGGACGACCTGCTTTCTCTGGAGAGTGCGGTTCTGCGTCAGGTCGAACGGGGCGCGCACGCGGTCCGAGAGGAGCGGCCGCACGTCCCAGAACATCATGTCGTCGCACGACGCGGACGCGACCGGGTTGCGGACCACGGCGAGAGGGAGCCACCCCGCCGCCGTGCCCGGGAACCCGCCTCCCGGCGCGCCGGCGCGCATGCGGAGCGTTCCCGGGACGGCGTTCGCCACGCGGGCGCGGAGGGCCTTCGTCAGGGGCGTCGCGGAGAAGAGGCCAGTCGTCGGGTTGAAGACGTCGCGGTTGTCCGTCTCCGCGATCTCTTCGACGACCTGGCACTCGACGACGTCGATCCGGTCGCCCGGCCCGGGGTTCGTCGTCTCGAGCAGCGTCCCCAGCGCGGTGATCCCCGCGTCCCTGACGTACTTGTAGTTCGACGCGTCCGCCGCGAGGTCCGGCGCGATCGCGAGGAGGACGCCCGGGTCGACGAGCAGGCTGAACGACGCAAGCTGCGGCCGAACAAGGAGCCCGTTGATGATCTCCGCGCGGAGCGGGTTGCCGAGCCCGGAGAACTCCGTGACGACCGCCCCCGCGTCGAGGTCGTCGTTCGCCTGGACGTCGAGCATGTAGCGGAGAAGCTCCGCCTGATCGTTGCCGGCGAAGGCTTGCAGCCGGTTGATGTCCGTGGAGACCGCCCGCTCCTGCGTGTTGATGACCACACTTTTCCACCCACCACCGGGCATGCCGTGTCTCCTGTCTCCGGGGATGTTACTCGGACTCGGTCGCGCTCACACCTAGAGGTTGAACCTCGTCGCGAGGTACTGCTCGACGAGCATCCGGTCCGAGTCGAGGAGCGCCTTGCTGTAGACGATCATCGCCGCGAGTTCGTGGTCGAGGATGTTCAGTCCGACACCCTCGCCCCCGAGGAAGAAGTCGGCCGTGATCGTTGCGGTGCCTGGCACGGCCGTCGTGTTGTCCGTGAGGACCTGCGCGGCACCGTCGAGCCACGACGCCTGCGTCGCGTGCGAACCGTCGAAGCGGTACGTCCAAACGTGCCCGTTCGTGTCCGGGATCGTGGCGCCCCCGTTCGCCGCCCAGGATGAGTCGCCTCCCGGGGGCGCGCCCGACGTTCGCGCCTCCTGGAACGAGGCGAAGCCCCCGTGCCGGGCGAAGCTGTAGTCGGCGACGCCCTGCACCTGTGAAAAGATCCGGCCGGCGACGCCAGACCGCTTGAGCACGACGAAGACCGTGCGCGGGCCGATCGCACCACCCGCCGCCGCCGTGATGCGCAGGACCGCGGACCCCGCGGCCAGGATCGTGATCGTCGGTTGCCCGCCCGCCCACGCCTGCACCGGGTTCAGGACGGGCTGTGAGCCGCCCCCCGGCACCGTCGCGTGCCGGAGGTTCCCGCTCTTGTCGTTGACCTGCGAGACGTCCGGCGAGAGGACGACGCTGTCCATCTCGAACCACGCCCAGAGGCCGGCGAGCTTCGCCGGCGTGAACGTCAGCTCGTCGTCGATGAACAGGCTGTAGCCGACCCCTCCCGCCTTCGCAGCGTCGAGCGACGCCGCGACCCTTTTGTAGAGCGTCGCTGCCGCCTGCGGGAACCCGTCGAAGAACGCGCTGAACGGCGACGCGTCGTACGCGCCGAGCGAGTAGCCGGGCGATCCCGCGGGCAGCCCTGCGTAGAAGAAGCCGAACTCGCCCGCGTCGCTGCGCGGGACGCCGACGAAGAAGAACGCGCGGAACTGCTCGTAGTCGAGCCAGACGTGGAAGCGCCGCGCCGCGAAGGACGGGCTGGGCGTGACCGACGTGATCCCGTCGAAGAACGCGCCCGTGTGCAGGCCGAGGATCTTCAGGCCGAGCGGAAGCGTGGAAGGGAACGTGCCCGCGCGCCTGATGAACGTCAGCGTCGTCGGGCCCGCACCGTCCTGCCTGCCGACCCAGCCGAGGGCGTAGAGGTTGTTCGCCGCGTCGATCACCTGCGCGGCCTCCTGGAAGGCGAACGCGCTCGGGCCGAAGGCGTGGACGACCGCGAACGTGTCGAAGTCGTAGGCGTCGTTGGCGCCTCCTCCGGGGACGAAGTGAGGGGGGCTCACGTCGCCGTCGAAGTAGAAGCCCGGGAAGTCGAGCGAGCCGACCTCGCGGAAGCTCCAGGGGAGCGTGCCGAGCGCGCGGTTCAGGGCTCTCCGTATCGCGTTCGGCGAGACCACGTCGGCGATCTGCGCGACCCGCTTCCTGTAGGAGTCGTCCGTCTCGCCAGAAGACCGGTCGATCGCCCTCTCCGCCCCTGCTTCGTCGAGCATCGGCGACTTCCCCCCGGCAGGGCTCGCCGCGTTCGTGCAAGAGAGGTCCCAGTCGTCGACCCAGTCGAGGATCCTCCAGGTCGCCGCGGCGACCTCGCTCGAGAAGGTCTCCGAGAAAGAGACGCGGGAGACCGTCAGGGTCGCGCCGCTCGCGGCCCCCGTGACCGTGTTGCCGACCCCGAACGGGGGCGCGAGGCTCCCGTCGAGGAAGATGAACGTCAACTTCTTCGTCCCGGCCGCCGTGCGCGTGCCGAGCGCCGTCCCCTCGACGATGGTGGTCGGCCCGTTCTTGACGATCACCTTCTCCCCGACCGCGAACGCGCCCGCGAAGACCGTCGCCTCGACGGAGACGTCGGGCTCGAGGAGAACGGCGCTGCCGACCGGGGGCAGGCCAGAGGGCTGCGGCGCGAAGAACGCGTCGACGCGGCCGACCTTGCCCGCGTTCGCCCCCGCCGTGAAGAGCAACGCCTGCCCAACGTGCTCCGGGATGAACATGTCCGTCTTGTTCGGTGCCGTGACCTTGATCTGCGCGGCAGGCACAGACCCGAGCGGCGCCGGGTAGGTCGCAACGACGGTCGCCGTGTCGTTCGTGAAGTTCGCGCCCGGCTTCTCGACCTCGACGATCGTCCCCGGCATCGGGTTGTCGTACCCGCGCCCCGGCCTGGCCGCCTCGCCCGGAACGGTGAACGGCCCCGCATCCCCCGGGTGAAAGACGAGGTCCTCCTTGAGCACGTAGCGCCGCCCCGTGACGACCCGCTCGCCTCCCTGCGGGCCCCAGTCCGTCTGCACCTCGTCGGCGAAGACCTGGCCCGCCCGGAGCCTTAGGGGGCGCTCCAGGAGCTTCGAACGCGCGATCGAGAGGACGACCTGGCTCTTCGCCTCGCCCGCCGCCGGCGCCGCCGTCTGACCGCTCCACGGCTGGACGTACAGCTCCTGCGTCGTCTCGTCGATCGCGCGCGAGACGCGCGCGAAGGTCGCCCACATCTGCCCGTGGGCCTCGAGCCCTTCCCCGTCGCCGGCCGCGAGGAAAGGGTCGCGGTAAGACGGGTCGAGCGCGGCCGACCAGATCGCCTGGAAATCCTCCGCCGTCAGGGGCCCGGTCTTCAGCGGCATGGCGATCCTCCTCCCCACGTAAACCGCGGTTTACGTGGGGGAGCCGTGCCGCTGGCCCCGGGATCCTGCCGGAACAGGACGAAGACCGTGCAGCCGCCTACCGCGTACTCGGCAACCAGCTGGCCGCCCACGTCGCGCACGCGCACCGCCGCGAGCATCAGGACACCGTTTGCACGAGTTCGGGCAGCGTGCGGAGCGTCTGCCCGACGTCGGGCACGAGGTCGCCCGTCGGCGCGACGATCGTGCCCTCCGGCGTCAAGAGCCCGTCTTCCGAGAAGCGGCGCAGCACAGCGCCGAGGTCGAGGCGGTTCAGGCGTCCGTTGACGGGCAGCGAGTTGACGAACGCGACGATCGCCGCGCGGACCTGGTCGGTCAGCGACGCCGTGTCGACGTTCGCGCGGAAGGTCAACTTCAGCGTGATCGTCACGAGCAACGGCAGGCTGGTGAAGATGATGACCGCGATCCCGGCCGCCCTGAAGTCGTCGAGCGCCGTCTGCACCCTCTGCGCGAGCGCGCGGGAGGCGAGACCGGACGAATCCGCGACGTAGAGCTGCACGACGCGCGCGGGCAGCCCGCCCGCGATCGGCGTGACGACCTCGATCGCGCGCGCGGAGACGATGCCCGGCACCGTGGTGGCGCCGAACTCGATCGCCCCGAGCACGCCCCTCCTCGCCGTCCGCCAGAAGTCGCGGACGCGGGCCTTGAACACGTCGTCGTTCTCCGCGTCCTCGCCGCCCGCCGCGGGCTCCTCGTCGTTCGTGCACTGGAGCGTCTTGTCGAAGAGCGCGCCCGGGTCAGCGAAGCGCTTGATCGCCCCGAGCCCGACCTGCGTCGCCTTCCCGGCCTGCACCGCGCGCACGTCCGCCCGCGACGTCTTGTCGCCGGCACCGAAGTTCGCCGTCGTGATCGTGACGTACTCGACCCCCGTGTCCGTGACCGTCCGCGTGCCTACCGGGACAGAGCCGGCGCCGGCGGCCGTCGTCGCACGCGTGACCGAGACGGTTGTCAGGGCGGCGCTCGCGCCTTTGCGCGTGAGCGTGTAGCGGTCGTACGCGAAGCGGTCGAGGTCGTCGCCCTCGCTCCCGTCGAGCAGGTGCGCCGCCGTGCGGAAACCGAGCTGCTTGATGCACGCGTCCGCCATGACGGACGCGACCCCGACGATGATGTTTGCGTCTGAGCCCTCGACGTCGACCATCGCCGGGTCGATCTTGGTCGACCGCTGGACCACGTAGTCCCTGCCTATCGCGTAAAGATCAAGCCTCGATGGCAGATCCGGGGGCATGCCGTCGATGTTCGCGCGACGACCACGCGCGCACAAGCGGCAAGCAAAGACGCATGGGAGAGAACGAAATCAAGGTTCTGGCTGCATATGAAGAGTTCGGCGATGGGCGCCCTGTTCGCGAGCTTCTCGCCGAGTACGCCGAGCGCATCTACCAGATCGAAAAGAACATCGAGGCCGCTCCGGACGACATCGTCGAGGGCACCGTCGCAGAACGGCTTGCGCACGTCGAAGACGCCGTCGCGCAGTGGCAGCGAGAGAAAAATTCGTCTTTCGTCGTCCTGCCGAAGTCGCCGCTCTCACCGCTCGTCGATGCAATCAAGGCGAGCCCGCCGACCGGCAACATCGATTGGCCCGCGCACGCGAAGGCTGTTAGCGCTTCGACGGCGACTTCGACGGCGACGCGTGCAGCTCGGGCTGGAGCCGCCGCGATGAAAAAGGAAGTCCTTGACCACGGATACTTGCAGCTCGTCGAAACGTGGGGCTCCGACGAGCGCATCATCGAGGCCGCGCGCATGTCGACGCAGAAGGGCTTCCAGGGGTGGGGGCATCCCGATGGGGCGTGCCAGAACTGTCACGGACAGGGGGAAACGCCTCGGCATGGCGTCTGCTCGCGCTGCGGCGGGACGAAGGTCCAGAAGGCCGGCGACGAGAAGCTCCTTAAGTTCCTCTGGGAGAACGCGCACCATACGCCCTTCGAGATGACGGGGATGACCATCGAAGTGCAGGCCCCGATCTTCGTCTTCCGCGAGTGGCACCGCCACCGCGTGCCCTTCGGGTACAACGAGATGAGCGCCCGCTACGCACCGCTCCCGGACGTGAACTACATCCCGACCGTTGAGCGACTCATGATGCAGGGAGGCAGAAACAAGCAGGCCCAGGGGACCGGCGTTGCGCTCACTGAGGACCAGGCGCAGACCTTCCGCGCGATGCTCTTCGCCTCGTACAAGGATCTGGAGTTCCAGTACCAGAGCGCGCTGGATGCCGGGGTCCCCAAGGAACTTGCCAGGATCATCCTCCCCGTCGGGCGCTACAGCCGGATGATGGCGACGGGGAACCTCCGCGGGTGGCTTGCGTTTTTGAAACTGCGCCAAGCACCGAACGCGCAATACGAAATTCGCGTCTACGCCGAAGCCGTTCACGACATGCTCGCGGAGAGGTTCCCCCGCACGCTCGCGCTCTTCGACGAAGGTACTTCCAAGACGCTCTAGGCCGCCTGGGAGAGCGGAACAGGCACGTCGAAGCGCGTGGCCGCCCCGTCGCGCGTGCGCACGGCCACGATGAACCGGACAAGCTCCGGGTGCTGCTCGTCGAGGACTACGCGGACCCTCGCCTGCGCGACCTCCGGTTCGAGCCGGATCTGCGCCTCCGCGTCCGCCGTCACGCGCGCGAGCGTGCTCGCGAGCACGAGCTGCTTGCCGTACGTGGTCACGCCGACGCCGTAGCCGAGAAGGTGCGCGAAGCGGTTCTTGATCGTCAGGAGGCGCCGGACGATGCGCTTCTTCAGGCCGTCGTCGCCCTCGTCGAACGCGTAGTCGCCGTCCGCCCCGACGGCGAACGTGCCGAGCGCAATCTGCCCAGCCTGGATCCCTACCGGCTGTCCTCCTCCGGGGGCGTTCCCGATGTCGCGCGCGGGCCGGGGGTTGTTGAACTGCGGCGGTTGAACTTCCTTGAACGCCGCGTCGAACGCGCGGGCCGCCGACGCAAGCTGCTGCAAGAGGTCCGCCGAGTAGACGTTCGAGACGGCCGCCGTGTACCGGGTCGGCCAGGCGCTCATCGGACGGTCGAGCACGAGGTCGACGAACCGCCCGACGTCGTTCGAGGGAAGCTCCTCGATGGTCGGAAGCTCAACGGCGACGACGGAGACGGCCCGCACGGCTTCCCCGTCGAGTCCGACCCCGCCCATGACGGGGACCACCGTGTACTTCGACGGATCGCTCGCGTCCCTCGGGTCGAGCAGCCCGGAGAAGAAGACCGTCTTCCCAAACGCGAGGCGCACGACGTTCTCGTCGAGCGCGAGCGCGTCGTCGAGCGCGAGCGCGCCCGAAGGGGTGGCGCCCCACGAGAGGAAGTCCCAGGGACCGCTCACGTGTCCTTCAGGTCAGGGTCGGGGTCCGTGCGGCTGACACGGCCCCCTCCGTAGGAGAGCCCGGCAGAGACGTCGATCGGCTTCGACGGATCGCATGAGAGGGCGAAGGAGAAGCTCGGGATCGGGAGCTTGGGCGGGAAGGCGATTGCCGGCAGGAGGAACTTCAGGGAGAACTTCGGAAGCTGGATCGAGAAACCGCAAAGCTGCGCGTTGACCGTCGGCGTCGCGAAGTCCGCCCCGCCGAACCCCCCAGGAAGAGCCTGCGTCATGCCTCAAGGCTAACGCACCGCCGCGCAGGGGTCGACCGCGACAGGCGTCCGCTTCATCAGTAGATCCTGATCCCGAGCCGTCCGATCGCCTCGTCCTCGCGAACGCCGAAGAGCGTGTTCACCTCGAGCCGGATGGTCCCTACGTGTGCCTTGCATTTGAGGCACCCAGCATCGGCTTCCCACGCTCGGTCATCTTTGCTCGGCCGCCGGCCTGAGCCGGCGATGGCGAACGGCTTGTCACCGCAGTAGGGGCAGGCCGCGTCGACGACTACTGCGTGGTCCGCCTCATGGAACGGTTTCTCGCACCGTTGCCGTGCGCTCCCGTCCTTCGGCAACAAATAGATCTTCTCTCGGTGCGTCATGTTGTCTTCCTTTTCCGGCTTGTCGGGATGCTCGCGAGCTTCGCTTTCAGCGTCGCGTTTTCGAGGAGCAGAGCTTCGTTCGTGCGCAGGAAATGCGCTCTTGCCTCGCCGGCTTTCTCCAGCTCGTCTTTCAACGTGTCGAGCTTCGTATGCAGCTCATCGTACTCTTTGCAGAGCTTCGACTTTTCCTCTTCACACTCCCCGCGCGCTTCATTGAGTTTCTCTTCCCAGCCATCGCCTTCGTCGGCCAGCTCTTGGATCGCGCTGAAGATCTCGTCCGTGGTTTCGCAGTCGATTCCCTCGCGTCCGCTAAGGTCGGCGCGGATCTCGTGGAGAAGCTCCAGGGCCGCGTGCAGCCGATCGCGCAAGTCTTCCTCGCGTGTGTCTTTGACGTCGCACCATGCTTGCGTGTACGCGCTCATGGCGCCACCTCGGGGAAAACAAATTCGACCGTCGTATCCGCGTCGCGGTACGCAACGACTAGATACCCGTTGTGTCCGCGCGAAACCTGTACGAGGTGCCCGCGACAACCATCGGGGAAGAGTGCTCCGGTCCAAACCGCTCGACCGCGTGCGAGCCGAAACCCGATCGACCCTTTGGGCCAGCTATCAATACTGTCGATGACATCAATCACTTCGAACAGTTTCATGACGCCCCCACGTATTCCCCGATCGCCTTCGAATCGGTGTCCTCGACGACGACTTCCGCCGCGCAGCGGGAGAGGACAGTCTGCTTGCGCCCCTTGTACTCTTCGTGCTTCTTCACCGTCGCCTTGACCGAGTAGCGCTTGCCCACGTCGAGCCGCGCGCTCGTTGTCCCCCACTTCGCCGCGTTGCCGCCCGCGTCCTCGAAGAGGTGAAGGTGGAGCGTCCCGTACTCCCCGTCGAAGTCGAGCACCTTCATCAAGGTGAGCACGAAGACCTCGCGCTTGCCCACCGTGCCGAAGTGGTCGTTCGCGGCGCTGCCCGCAGCCTTGCGCCGGACCGCGTCGCGGCCCATCGCGCGCTCGTACGCGTTGACGAGGGAGACCGCGTAGCCGTAGTGGCGCGGACCCACGAACCCGGCCCGCGCGATCGCGCAGACGTTGTGCTCGAAGTCGCTCGCCGGCACGATCGCGGCGAAGTGCTCCGCGATCTGCGTCGCCTTCGCGATCTCCTCCGGGGTCGCCTGGGACGGCATCGGGAAGAGACGATCGTACGGACCGCAGACCATCCGCTGGACCGTGTCCGCGGTGAAGGGCGGCTTGCCCGACGACTTCGGGACGTAGCCGTTCTCCCCAACCTCGCGCACGGCGTACGCGAGCACCGCGACGAGACCATGGACGTTCTCGCCCCCTCCGCCGAACCCGAACCCGTCCTCGTCGCCGCCTCCGCGGAGAAGCTCAGCGACGAACATCGCCGCCTCCGCGATCTTCTCCGGCGACGCGCGCCCGAGGAAGTCCCGCACGCACTGGCGGCCCACCTGGATCGTCCGGCCGTCCTCGTGCACGAGCACGAACGTGTCCTTGCGGTGGCGGGCAAGCTTGCAGTGCTCGCAGCGCGGCTTCGCCGTCCGGTACTCCTCCGGCAGGTCCGTCCCGGAGATGCTCCGGACGAGGTTGACGCCGTCCGCCAGGGGTTCGAGCGTCGCCGCGAACGTCCACCCGTCGAACTTGGGCGACTCGCCGAAGACCGTCACCTCGACGTACTCTGCCGCGCGGGTGTGCGGCTCGTGCCCCGACGTCCCGGAGAACTCGCACGTGGGAAGCGTGTCGGACTTCCTGCCGCACCCGCACGAGAATTGAACGCCGGCCGCGCCCTTCCGGTAGCCGACCACCCCGCACGCGAGCTTCGCGGCCTTGCGCGTCAGGGACGCCATCTTCTTCTCGAACGCGTGAAGGTTGGAGGGGGCGATGCGGAACGTGGCTTCGGTGGGCATGGCTACCCTTTATGCTAATGCTATGCCAAGTATGTCAGAGCATCTATCAGGGACTCGCCGGACGGTAGCTATGACATGCATGTCATAGCACTTAGACGAAGGCTTGTTTCGTCGGCCTTTTTGCTATGACATCCGTGTCAAAGCTATGATGTCTTTGCATGCTCTCTTGAAGGTGCGCACAACCTTGCCGCGTAAAGATTGCGCTTTTCACGCTCTCAGAACAGAAAGCTCTGCCGCCCGATGCCCGGCGTGTACGGCGTCGGAACGCCCGTCAGGCCGGCGAGGTCCGGGGGCTGCGTCAGGAGCGTGGCCGGGATCAGCGCCGCGAGCCCTATGCTGTCGAGCGCGCCCCCCGGCGTCGTGGCGGTCGGGGTGGCCGGCGACGCAGCACCCTGGAGCAGGGTCGTCATGATCGCCGCGAGCGTTCCAGGAAAACCCGCGTTGAAGGAAACCGTGAACGGCATCGCCCACGCCCCCAGGGCGTTCATCACGATCACGAAGTTCGCGATGAGGTTCGAGACCTGCTCGAGCGTGATCGCGTGGCCGGTCGCCCCGAGCCCGCCCGTCGCGACCGCGAGCGTGCCCTGCGTCAGGAACTGGGAGCCGTCCGCAGCCATCGTCAGCTGCGTCGTCCCCGCAGCCTGGAGGAGGAGCTGGTTCGACGCGACCTGCACCTGCACCGTCGTGTCGCCGTCCGCGCTCGAAAACCCGACCGCGTCCGCCCCGAGGAAGATGCGCGCGCCGTCCCCGTCGTTGACCAGGAACTGCCCCTTCTCGTCGAGCGCGATCTGCGAGCCGGTCGCCGCGTTGCGCACGAGGTACGCGTGAGCCGTCTCGAAGACGTACGGCGTGCGCACGCGCCGGAAAGCGAACGTGTTCTTCGTCGCGTCCATGCCGGCAACGGTGCGGGGCCAAGCGTCGATCGCGTTCGAGAGCCGCTTGACCACGATCGGCCAGCCGCTCTCGTCCCCTTCCGGGATCGCCACGAGCACCTCGTCGCCCCCGACGATCGGGTGCCAGTCCCCCTCCCCGTCGCCGGCGACGTCGTTCGCGATCCGGCACGTCACGTCGATCGCGGAGGGCTGGAGCGTCACGTCGACGACGGGGAACGGGAGCGGGTTTCCCTCCGCGTCGTTGAAACGGAGGCTCCGGGCCTCCTCGGTGTCGAGCTTCACCGTGCCGACGGAGAGCCATTGCCGGGTATCCTGGCCCGGGCCGGCGAAGCCCCTGCGCGCCGTCTCCTGGTCGTAGGCCACGCGCCGATCCTACTGGCTTTTCGGGATGATCCCGAACGGCCCGAGCGCGAACTGGAGAAGGGGCTTCGACGCAAGCCCGCCGAAGAGCGGCCGCACGGAACGGATCGCCTGCTCGTTCGCGCCGCCCGTGTTCTGCTGCGCCCCCTGGTCCGCCGTGTCTTTCGCCGGCCTGACCTCCCTCGGCCGCGTTCCCGACGCTGCGGCACCCGTCTCGGCCGGGGGCGGGTCGACGCGGGAGACGACGTAGTTGACCACCTTGATCTCGAAGCGCGGCGCCTCTGTCTCGGACCATGTGAGGGTCGACTCCCGCACCCTGTAGATCCTCTGGAACCCGGCCGCCGTGTACGCCCGCGCGTAGCCGCGCGCGAGCGCCGCAGAGTAGCCGAGGCTGCGCATCAGCTCCTCGCACTGTTCGCGCGAGCGGAGCCGGCGCTCCATGTCGAGTCCCGTCGAGAAGGAGCGCGAGCTGTCCATCAGGATCTCGACGCTGTCCATGGCCTTCATGTCGAGCAGGTCCGGGTCGTCGTTGCCGCCGCCGAACGAGGCGAGGTTCGTCGTCCTGACCGTGACCGCCAACTCGCTCCTGTTGATCCCGTGGTAAACGTCCTCCGCGATGCGCGCGATCGTGTCCTTGTCCGAGACGCCGGAGACGCGCCAGACGATCCACTTCTGCTCCTCTTTCCCATCGCCGGGGAGCGCGGAGACCGCCCGGTTGTCCTTGTCCGGGAAGCGGGCGACCAGAACGTTCTTCCTCACAGGGTCGTACGCGCGGACTTCGACGTTCGCCGGCTCCCGCGCGCCGAACTCGCGCTCCGGCTCCAGCTCGTCGACGTTCGCCCCGTAGACGAACGCGCGCACGGGGTAGGTGCCCGACGGCAGGTTCCGCGTCTCGTAGGGGTCGTCCTCGCGCTGCGGAACGTCGTCGCCGACGAGGGAGCGCACGCGCTGGACGATGAGCGCCGTCCCTTCGACCCGGACGGAGTGCCCGATCGATCCGCAGACGTCGGTCAAGTAGTCCCAGACGTTGAAGTTGTCCCCGCTCGTCGAGCCCCCGCCCTTCGAGACCGGCGGCCCGAGCTGCGGCCGGAAGGCGGAACCCGCGAGCGCCTCCCCTAGCCGCGGCGGCGTGTGCGCGTCGCGGGAGACGAACGGCCTGTACTCGACCGTCAGGCCCGCAAGCTGCGGGAAGTTCGAGAGGTAGACCGCGACCGCCTCGTCGATCGGCTTGTCGTAACCGACGACGAGCTTCGGGGGTGCTTGCTGCTTGATGAAGAGCCGCACGTTGTCGACGCACTCGAGGTGGACGACGGGCTCCTCGTTCTTCGGGAAGCGCATCTTCCACTTGTCGACCCAGCCCCTGAACCGGACGTTCGTCCGGAGCTTGCCGTTGCGGTCGAGCCACGTGTCCGTCAAAGACGACGCCGGGAACCCCGGATTCTGGGCGCCCCCGCCGTAAACGTCGCCGCGCGTGAGCCCGCGCACGCCCATCGCATGCTCCGCCGGCGTGACCGTGCCGAAAAGGAAATCGACCGCGACCGCCCGGAGCGTCATCGGGTGGAAAGGAAAATCTGTTTGCCGGAGGTCGACGACGAGCGTGTCCGGCGTCCGGATCCCGTTCTGCTTCCACTCCGCGGTCTTCGGCACGACGCCCGCGATCTCGTGCGTCAGGTCGTCCGCGCTTCCGAGCTGGTCGCTCCCGCCCCCCGCCTGCGGCGTCTGCCCCTTCGGCAGGAGAAGGAAACGCGTGGTGCCGGCCGGGGCCTCCGGGTCCGTCACGACGACGAGCGGAGCCCGGTCGTCCTTCGTGCCCGCGAGCTGCGTCGTCGGCTTCTTCGGGGCCTTGCCCTTCAGAGTCTCCCGCTCGAACTCCTCGAACCGAACGACGAGGCGGAGCATGGCCCGGGGGTAATAGTCCTGCGGAGGCGTTTCTAGGGGCACCTCAGGCGCTCCGCGGGGCGTTCGCGAGCGCGGGGACGATGATCGGCACGCCCGGCCGGAACGTCGGCGTGTACCAGGGCATGCGGTTCGCCCGCAGGACGTCCGCCCCGTGGTCCGGGCTCCCGTAGAACTTCGTCGAGACGCTCTGCGGGGTCTCCCCGAGCTTCGGCACGTAGACGGCCAGCACGTCCCCCGCGCGCGTCGTCGAGGAGTCGCGGACGGAGAGCGCTCCCCGGTTCGCGCCGGAGACGAGCACCTGGCGGATCCTCGACTCGAGGATCCATCCCTGGCGCGCGACGCCGGACGCGGCGAGCTGCGCGTTGCCGAAATAACGGTGAGCCCGGAGAAGGTCCGAGACGCGCGACTTCGTCGTCATCTCCTCCGGGGGCGTGCGCGAGAGCTGGTCGGCCGCCTGGTTCGCGACCGCCCGCGTGTTGCGCGCGAGCGCGAGCACGGAGTTCGCGATCGCGAATGGCTGCGCGCGGAGCTTGCGCACCACGTCCCCCGCCTGCCGGAAGACGGCGACGGCGCGGCGCAGCGACCGGAGAGCGTTGTTGACGAGCCGGAGGGGCGCCCCCGCGAGCTGCTCGAGCTGCCCGAGCGTGAAGCCCGTCGACGAGAGCCTCCGCGCCGCGTCGATCTGGACGACCTTCGAGAGGACCGCGAACTCCATCGCCTGGACGCTCGCGTCGACCGCGTTCGCCGTCGAAGCGAGGTCCGTGTCCTGCCGCACGCTCACGGCCCTCTGCTGCGCCGCCCCGCGCCCGACCCACTGGAAGACGATCTCCCACTTGATGAACGTGTGGTCGTTGACCGGCGTCTTGAAGGACTGGGCCCGCCCCTCCCGCACGATCTTCCGGTCCTCGCCCGCGACGATCCCTCCCCTGCGCGGGTCGCCCGCGAGCGTGTTGCCGGTCGCGGACCACGTCACGCGCAGGCGCTGGCCCTCGCGCACGATCGCCTCGAGCACCTCCCGGAGCGTCATCGGGTTGATGATCCGGTTCCTCGTCCCCGTCTCGTCGTCGTAGATCGCGGGCACGCGCCCGAGCTGCGTGCGGCTCCAGACGCCGTTCCAGTTCGAAGGCATCTCCGTCGGGCCGAGCATGTGCTGCGTGCCGTCGACTCCCCCCGCGGGGAAGGACGTCGGGATCCTGTTGACGGTTCCCCAGTCCGCGCCCTGGAGCGGCAGCGACGGGCCCCGGAGGTAGAGCACGCGCGGCTTCCAGCCGGCGCCCGCCGCCGTCAGCTCCTCGATCGCGACGACGCTTCCGAAGCCTAGCTGGCTCGTGTCTATCGCCACGGCCTAGGTCCTTCCGGCCCGCGCGCGCGGACCTACTTCGCGTTCTTCATCGCCCACTGCCGGAGCGGGTTCGGCTTCGCGCCCTTCTTCTGCGCCGGGGGAACGGGCGGGGCGGGCTCGGCGGACACCGTCGGCGCGGCCTCCTCTTCCTCTTCCGGGCTCGGGCTCTCCTCTTCCTCCTCGTCGTCGTCGGGTGCGACCGCGCCTGGTTTCGGGGGGATGACCGGCATTCCGTTCGGCATGGCTCTTCGCTCCGTGTGCACTACCACTAACAGGAGCAGGAGCAGGCGCCAAGCGCCTCGCTAGAGACCCATCGGCGTGGCGGTCCGCGCCTGGTAACGGTTCGTGCCCGCCGCGACGAGGTCCTTCTTCATCTGGAGGATCACGCGGTCCGGGTCCTCCTGCCGGAAGTCCTGGTGGATCTGGAACGTGTTGTTGAAGAAGTTCACCTGCGGCGGCGCCGCGAAGACGTCGGGCCTCCAGCCCGCGCCTTTCTTGATCTCCTCCGCCGCCTTCTTCCCGGAAGGCCCGAGCGCCGTGAGCGTCTTGATGAACTCCTGAGCGCCCGCGCCGAAGATCTCCGGGCCCTTCGATGCGAGGGTGCTCTTCATCGCCTCGGAGTCGACGATCACGCTCGCGATGTACTTCTCGATCCCCTTGTTGTGCGTCGACGCGGCCCACTTCCAGATGTTGGCAAACTCGGTCGCGTCGAAGTGAGCCGTCGCCTTCGCCGCGTCCGCTCCCGCAGCGAACGCTTTGTTGTGGAGGTCCCAGACCTGGCTCCACTGCGCCTGGAACTCCCCCTCGTCGTGCCCGGCCGCCATCATCGCGTCGTGCATGCTCTTCCGGACGCCCTCGATCTCGTCGGGCGTGAGCACCTGCGCCATCCCGCGCTCGCCGCCAGCAAGCTCCTCCGCCTTCCGGATCGCGCGGCCCGAGAGCGTCTCGAGGCCCCCCTTGCCGACGGCGCCTGGCATCAGCGACTGGAGGGTCGCGATCTCGCGTTCCAGCTCGTCGATGAACCAGTCCCAGCCCATGCCCGCGAGCTTGATCGAGTCGGCCGCATCTTTGATGAACTCCGCGCCCTTCATCAGGTAGTTCGCGAAGTCGTCTCCGTCCGTGAAGAACCTGTCGAGCACGCCCCCGATCGCGTCGCCCGCGGCCGAGAACGCTTCCTTGATCTCCTCCGAATGCGCGAGGAGCGAGTCGCGCACGACCGCGATGCCGCGCATCAGCGGGTCGACGATCGGCCCGCCGGCGTCCTCCATGAACTGCTCGATGATCGCCTTGATCGACCCGATCTGCTCGTCCCACGTCTTCGGCAGGGCCTCCATGCGGACGCCCATCTTCTCGACGGCCTTCTCGGCAAGCTCCATCTGCTTGTCGACGCTCATCTTCATCATCTGGCCCGCGACCTGCTTCGCGTTGCCGTGGAGGAGCCCCGTCGCGGCGATCATCTGCACGAGCGGGTTGCGCGCCCGGATGATGCCCATCTCGATGTTCGCGAACGCCTCCGAGAGCTGTCCGGGGCCGCCGGGCACGGCGCGGCCGGCCTGCGCCATCGCCTCGGTGAGCTTCATCGTCTGGTCGATGGTGTGGCCGCCCCGCTGGAAGATGTCGCCGAAGACCTCGTTCATCTCGCCGCCCGAGCGGCCGACCTCTTTGCCGACGTTCTCCAGTTCGTCCTGGAGGTCGTGCGCGAAGATGTTGATCGCCTGGATGCTGTCGCCCGCCGTGTCGAGCAGAAGCATCGAGTTCGCGAGCTTGCGGACGTCGCGCTCGTTGTCGAGGAACGCCTCCGCCGCCTCCTTCGCGACGTCGACGACCTTCTCGAAGCCCTTCTCGACCCCCTCGAAGAGCAGCTCGCCCGCCGCGAACTCGACGACGTGCTTGACGCTGTCCCCCCAGGCCTGGCCCGCGTGCTCCCCGGCCATCGAGCCGCGCTCGCCGGCCTTCTCGAGGTTCTCGCCAAGCCGGTCCGCCGCCTTCGCCGCCGGCTTGTCGTCGAGGACGATCCGGACCTTCAGCTCGCCACCGTCGATCTTTTCGGCCACCCGCTACTGCTCCTCTCCCGCGCGACGGATTGACCCTTCGCCGTTCATCAACTCTACAAGGGTCTCGAAGTCGTCGCGCATCTGCGTCACGGGGCGATGCTCGTAGTAGTCCGGCGAGACGCGCCCGTAGCGTGCGAGCCGCATGCGCATCGCGTCTCGCCGCTCGACCGCTGCCCGCGGATCGAAGCGCTCCGCCGCGAGGTCGAGATGCCAGAGCCCCCCGTACCAGCTCGGATAGTAGAAGAAGACCTTCGCGACCCAGTCGTCGACCTCGAACGGGTCCTCTACGTCGGCTGAGATCGTGCGACCACGTAGCAGTTCACTAAAAAATCGAGCGTCTCCATCTTTCCGAGCTGGTGCGTGCGCACGTAGTTGTTGACGACCGCCTTCCGGCACTTCGGCCCGATCTCGTTCCAGAACTTCTTGAGCGAGTTCGGCCCCACGCCCCCTCCGCGGTCGACGGCCATCCCGTCGACGACCCGGATCGTCGCCTTCGCCAGCTCGATCGCGGCCCTCTGGTTGTCTCCCCGCGCCCGCTTGTACGCCTCGATCTCCTCGTAGTCGGAGAGCGTCCAGGCGATGCAGACGCGGTCGCCCTTGTGCGGGGCGCGCGTCCAGGGCGCGCGGAACCGCATCGCCGCTATCTCGACCCCCGGCGGGACCTTGAGCGTGTTCGGGATGACGGCCCAGTCGGGCAGTTCGCTGTCCTCGACGTTGCCCGGCTGGGGCGGCTCCGCCTCGTCGTCTTCTTCGTCCCCTTCCTTCTTCTCCGCCTCTTCGTCTTCGTCTTCAGACTCTTCCGGAGCAGCCGGCGCCGCCTCCGGGTCGACCGCGAACTCCGCCGCGGCCTCCTCCGGCGTGAGCTTCTTCTCTCGAACGCCCGTCGCGTCCTTCTTAGCCGTCGTTCGTGTCATGGCGCCTCTCCGTTTCCCTTGGTGGGTCCTCCCGCGCGGGCGATCCCAGGAGGCGCTAACTACTGGTCGGGAAGGCCGGGCTGGTGCCCTGCCTTCCTCGAGCGTCTCCCGCGCGTTCGGACCCTCAGCTAGCGCCTCGCATCTGCTAAAACTGCGTACCCTAAAACTGCACGTCGTGGGTGTCGGCGGCGTAGTCGAGCTTGAACTTGACGTACTCCGTGCCCCCCGCGACGTTCATCGGCAGCTCCCCGAACTTCACGTCCGGCACCACGATCGTCGGCGTCTGCTGGTTCGGGAAGGCGAGCACCGCAGAGATGTTGAAGACGACGTCGGGCGTGACGCGCCTCTGCCGGTCCGTGACGGCCGCGAGGAAGACGAGGAAGTCGGACGAGTGGAGGTCCATCTCCATGTCGCCCTTCACGTGCTTGAAGACGTCGTCGGTCCTGTCGTTCGTCTCGCCGAGGTACCTCTGGAAAAGGATCTCCGAGACGAAGACCAGGTTGAAGTTCTTGATGTCGACAAGCTCGGTCTCGAGTTCGGCGCCCCTGTTGATGAGCACCGAAACTTCCTGACCCTTCAAACGTTGGCTGGGCACGTTCTCTTACCTTCCTACGCCGCGAGGGCGAGCGGCACTTCGCTGACGTCCACGTTCGTTCCGACCACCGTCTGGAGCACGATCGCCTTGAGCGACGCGAGCGTGCGCACGTTCAGGATGATGCGGAAGATCCCCATCGCGAGCGACTCCTGCGTGTTCGCCGAAAGGTCGATGGAGAAGCCCGCGATCCGCTGCGCGTCCGGGTTGTTCCTGGGCAAGAGGCCGTTCATGAACCCGCGTATCTCGACGACGATCGCCTTGCGCCGCTTCTCCGTCGAGAGCTTCTTCCCGAAGGTCTTCAGGCGCCGGGCGAGCGTGTCCTGGATGAAGTCCGCCATGCGTCGGCGGTTGATGTCGACCAGCTCTGGGAAGGAGGCCGGGTCGACGGAGGTGACGCCCGACTGGAAGAACGCCCCGTCGCCGTCGATGCGCAGCGCGGCGATGCCCGCCTTCTTGAACGAGACGTAGTCCTCCATCTGGAGGTTCGCGGCGTTCGGGCTCGACTCGAGCGAGACGACCCCCAAAAGGAAATCCGTCTGCTGCCCGGGATCCTCCTCGGGCGCGAGCTGGGAGAGGATGCTCGCCATGAACCCGTCCGCCCCGACGTCGACCAGCCCGTCCGCGGTGAACGACGTCCCGCCCGCGATGCCCCTCCTGGCGATGACCGGCACGAAAGTCCGCGCGGCCGGGTAGCAGTAGACCGCCCGCTGGTTGCGGTAGGCGCCGACGCCGGGCTCCGCGATGCCCGACTTGGCGACGGCCTTCGCCGTGCCGAGCGGCGGCCTGAGGACCGCCATGCGACCGAACATCCCGCGCGCGCTCGCGTCGACCGCGTTCGTCTTCAGGCCCCGGCGCACCGCGTTCGACTGCCTCGCGGAGACGACGATGTTCGCCTCCTTCGCGATGCTGTTCATGTCGATCGTCGAGTCGAGGGCGAGCTGGTACTGCGCGTCGATCTGCGCCTCGGTCAGCGCGGCGGTCGTCGTCTGCGCGTTGACCGCCGCGAAGCTCCCGAGGTCGGGCGCGTTCGGGACGGAGACGAGCGTGCCGGCGAGCGCGGAGATCCCTGTCCCGTCGTCGAGCGCGTGGCGCACGAAGACCGGGTACGGACCGGTGCCGCTCGCGCCGACGCCGGGGATCGCGAGGGCCGTCACTTCGACGTCCTGGGTCGTGACGAACACGTTCGTCGCCGCCGCGTTCTGGACCACCGTCCCTGCCGGGAGGACACCGTCCGACACGCCGCCCGCGTTGACCGTCGTCGGCACCGTCAGCCCGAGCGCCGTGAGCACCAGCGCGACGCTCGCCCCGAGGATGCGCACCTGGCCGGCGTTCTTCCTGCCAGCGAAGAGGATGACCGTGGCCGACGCGCTCGTGGCCATCGTGAAGCCGGCCGCCAGGTTGATGCGCGTGATGACCGCCGCCTGCGTCTGATCGCCGGCCGTGAAGACGACGACGAAGTTCGGCTCGTCGTCGACCCCGAGCGTCAAGGTCTCGCCCCCGACGAAGGTCGTCGGATAGACGCCGACTCCCGAACGCAAGCGCGCGAAGCCGTCGTTCGAGTTCATCAGCCCGACGGCGAAGCCGAGCCCGGTCGCCGTCGTCGCGGAGCCGACCGAGATGTAGTCGGCCGCCGCGGCGAAGTTCTTCGAGATCCGGAGCCTTCCCTGCGAGTCCTGCTCGACCGTCGTCCCCGCGACCGCCGCCTGGACGACGGTCTTGATCTCGAGGAACGTGACCGCGTCGATGTCGCCGACGTTGCCCGTGCCCATCGTCGTTCCGACGGTCATGCCGAGGGCCACGAGAACGCCCGCGCTCGCCGCGACCACGCGCACCTGCGCGTTCAGGCCCCGGCGGATCGACGTGAGCGTGATGATGTTTCCGCCGCCGTCGGACGCGAAGGAGAATCCCGCGTACTGGTTGATCCGCGCGATGACCTGGAGCTTCGTCTGGTCCGCCGCGAGGAACGTGACGACGAAGTTAGGCGCGCTGTCGTAGCCGAGCGTCAGGGTCTCGCCCCCGACGAAGAGCGTCGGGTAGACGCCCGCGCCGCTGACCCGGACCGCCGCCGTCGCGGAGAACGTTGCGTTGACCGCCCCGGCTCCGATGTCGAGCGCGAGGATCTGCGCCGGCTCGAGGTTGTAGGCGAAGGCCGCCCCGCCGGTGATCGTCGCCTGCCGCGAGAACTGCACCTGGCCGACCGACGTGTCGGCGCGCGCGATGATCAGCCGCCGGAACTTCTTCCCGTTGAGCTGCACCCCGAGGCTGCCGTTCCAGGGCTCGCCGACGAGGGCCCCGTCCGCCTTGCGCACGCGCGCGCTCGGGTTGTTCGCCGCGACGCCGTTGTAGGTGTAGCCGACGAGCCCGAACGTGTTCTGCATGTCCGTCGCGCCGAAGACCTCCGTCGGATCGTTGTAGGGGCCGTTCTCCGCCTCGCCCACGTAAAGGACGGTCCCCGTGCCGACGCCGACGATCGACGCGGGCGGGTTGAGGTCGAGGATGTTGACCGACTCGATCTCGAGCAGGACCTCGGTCCCCGGATCGACGAGGAATCGACGGGTGAACATCGACATGGCTGGCGGACTCCCTCTCTCGCCCGGATGCTCTCACGCGCGCCCGCGCTTGTCACTGGTCCTGGACGTCCCCGAACGGGTCGCAGGGGAGCAGCGGCACGGCAAGGTCCGGGCGCTTCGGCACCGCCGGCGCGTCGCGGTCCGGAAAGACGATCGCGACGTTCGAGTCTTCGTCGACGTTGACGTTCGTCTTGAAACGCACGTCGAGCAGCGAGTAGTTGATGAGCGAGACGACGTTGAACCGCATCTGGACGACCACCCGCGCGGTGCGCCTGTTGCGCGCGGCGTTGTCGTCGTCTGCGAGCAGCCGCTTGACCGCCGTGAAGCAGACGAGTTCGTTGTAGTACTCCGGCATCGTGAAGCGGACGCCGTACATCAGCTCCGTCGGCACGAGCGCCGTCTCGACGCCGGCGAGGACGGCCCTCCGCTCCGCGCGCGAAGACGCCCAGACCTCGACGGCGAACTCCTCGACGAACTCGTACTGCCACTGGATCACGGTCCCCGGCGCGTAGACGTCCCGCGTGGCCTCCTCGACGTAGGCGGTCAGGCCGATCGAGTCGTACTCCGCCTCGTCCGTCGAGAGGAAGACGAGCGCAGGGAAGGCGACCTTGTCCGGGTTGTCCGGGAACTCGATGAAGATGTTCTTCTCCGGGATCTGGAAGCGGACCGGGGACCCGACCTTCCCCGTGTCCGGATCGCGCTCGCCCCTGCGCGCGAAGACCAGCTCGGAGAAGTACCGGCGAAGGATGCGCAAGGCCGGCGTCCTGCCGTCCTCCCCGACCGGGGGCGGGTTGGCCCTGGCCGGAAATGTCTCGCCGAAGGGCGAGCCGAAGATGAGCTTGCGCAGGAAGGCCGACAGCTTGGGGACGAGCTTCTCCGTCACAGGAACGCCCTCCTAAGCTCGAGGGCGAACTCCTGCTCGAGGAACCGCGGAAGCTTCGCGAGACCCTTCTCCAGGATCCGGAGACCGCGGGGGGCCCAGATTCCTTTTCGTCGCATCGACTGGGCGATCGCCCACGCGACGCCTCGGGCGTCCTCGCGCTTCGAGACGAGCCCCTTTCTCTTCACCCATCCGGCGAGCGCGTCGATCATCGCCTTGCCAACCTTCACGTTCTTCCCGCGCACGCCCTTCTCGACGAAGAGCGCATGGGGCGCCGTGTTCTGGATGAGCGCCCCGTCCTGGATCCTCCGCGCGCGGAACCCCGCCCGGTAGATGCCCCGGTCGACCGGCCGCGGCTGCGCCGCCGGGATCAACACCGAGACGATGTGGGAGACGACGCGCAGGCTCGCGGAGAGCACGGCCTTGCGCGACGCCGTCCTCGTCGCCTTCTTCAGCGTTTCGCGAAGCTCGCGCACGTTCTTGTACTTCTTGGCCATCAGTCCTCCGACGCCTCGTGCTCGCTCCGCGTCTCCCCGCTCCTTCTCCGGTCCTCGCTCACGCGCTCGAGCACGATCGTCCAGTCGAACTTGTCGCCCCTCCGGGTCGGCGTCGAGAAGGGCCGGAACTTCTTCCGCTCCGACCCCGACCGGTCCTCGACGATCTCGTAGAAGAAGTCGACGTTCCGCGGCGGCCCCGAAGGGTCGAGCCGGGGGAACGCCTTGCCGACGACGTCGCCCGGCCGGAGCTGGAGGGCCCCGGGAGCGCTCTGCAAACGCCCCGCGCGCGGGAGCCCGCACGAGTCGAGGTACGAGGCGCTCGGGACGGCGTTGCCCAAGAGGTTGTCCTCCGTCAGGGACGTCGTTACCGCCTCCAAGCGCACGGACCCGACGGGGAGGATCCCGGCCGCGAACGGCGAGAGCGAGAGCGTTGTCAGGTCGACGACCTTCGGCCGCGGAACGATCCGGACGCTCGCGAGCTGCGTCTCCTTCTGCCCCTCGCCGCGCTCCTCGCCGTCCCAGCGCGTCCAGACGAGGAAGACCTCGTAGGGCCGCAGGCCGAAGCGGACGAGCGTCCTTTGCCGGATCCTGTCGAGCCGCGGCGAGAGGCGCTCGACCAGGTTGCGCGCGCGCGGGACCGTCGGGACCGGCTCCTGGGCCGCAAGGCACGCCGCGCAGGTGCCGCACCCGCAGGCCACGGCGCTACCCTCCCGGCTTCTGCCAGCGGAGCTTCGGCTTGTCGAACGAATAGCCGGAACGCTTGAGCGCCTCCCGCTGCCCGACGAGCGACTCGATGTACTGGAGGAGCCCCGGCGCGATCTGCCCGCCCGCGCGCACGACGTCGCACGCCTTCGCGACCTCCGCCGAGTCCGTGAGGTTGCTCACCATGATGCAGGCGAACTCGGCGACGTTCAGCGCGTCCTCGACAACGGCGTTGACCTTCGCGTTCGTCGCCGGCGAGCAGTCGAGGGCGAGCACGGCCAGGAGCATGGTTGCGCGGACAAGCTTCATCTTGATTCTCCTAGTGTTGCACGGGCACGTTGATGTTGCCTCCACTCGAAAGCCAACTTCTCTGGTCGAACGGGTTCGGCGGGATCCCGAGCAGGTTGGCGAGCCCCTGCTGGGGGATCTTGTAGTAGCGCGCAAGCTCCGGGAGCCTCTTGCGGTTGATCTTCGCCTCCCCGACCTCGTCGACGTCCGCGAGGTCGAGCCCGCAGAGCACGAAGTTCTCGATCTCGTCGAGCCGGGCGAGCATCTCGCGGAACTTGTCGACCGCGTTCGGCGTGTTGAGCACGCGGTTGAACGCCCCCTCCGCCATGAACGTGGTCTGCATGGCCGCCGGGACCCCGAGCACGAACGTGGCGACGCTCTCGACGTTCGGGTAGCCGAGGTGGTGCCTCGCCCTGACCTTCTCGTCGTCGCTGATGAACGCCGCCACCTAGAGCCTCCTCAGCCCGCAGCTAGGGCGGGCTCCTCGTCCTTGATCTCGCGCAGCCGCACGCCCTGCGAGACGAGCAGCCGGACGTCGTACTCGTGCTCGCTGAAGATCTTGCCCTCGCGGATCGGGACGGTCAGCCCGTTGTAGAGCACGTTGCGCGTCGCGAGCACCTCGTAGCGTCTCGGCCGCGGTGCTTTGGGCTTGCTCGGATCCTCCGGCACGACGGACGTGCCGACCGGGATCCCCGGCTGGTGAAAGCCTACCCCCTCGTGGACGATGCCCTCCGCCCCCCCGGGGATGTGCGGGGCGGGCATGCGGGCCGCCGGTGCCGTCTGCGAGCGGGACTCGTCCAGGCTGCCGGCCATCGTGTGCGGCGTGACCGTCACGCCCGGCGGGACGAAGGTTGGGACTGGGTTTGCTTTTCGGACCATGGAAGACGCCTCCTGTGCAGTCCGTTCGAACGTAGCGCCAGGGAGAAGCGCGCACAAGGCACGGAGCCGCCACGTAAACCGCGGTTTACGTGGCGGACCTCACCAACCACATCCGACGAGGACGTCCTGGATCACAGGGCATGTTCGAGCACGATGGCGCGTTTGAACCGCTCGATGCCCGAAGGAGCCGTCACGTCGCTCGGGACGGGAAACGAGGTCGAGGACGACCAGGTGCAGGCGATCTTCTGCTGGAGCCTGTCGAGCGGCGCGCGGAGGATCATGCGGATGCGCTCCGTCAAGATCGAGATGCCGTTGTTCACGATGGTGAACTCGCCGATCTTGCCGGTCGTGCCCGCCTCCGTGACGTACTGCTTCTCGTCGAGATAACGTTCGTAAAGCGCGCCCTTGCCCGTGATGATCACGCGGCCGATCTGGATGCCGTTGCCGTTCTGGACCTCGGCCCCAAGCTCCGTCGCGTAGAGCCCCGTCGCCCCCGCGGGCGCGCCGACGGCCGCCGCGGTCGTGACGAGCGAGCCGACGTTGACCAGCTCCGGGCTCTCGTTGTTCATGAAGAACATCACGCCCGAGAGCGTGCCGATGAAGCCCGCCTTGTAGATGACGTGCTCCGGCAGCGACTGGTTCAACCGCTGGAAGACGGGGTCCGCGAAGACCTGCGCGTTCGAGAGCGGCGAAATGTGCGCGTGGTAGAAGCCGTCCTCGTGCGGCTGCACGCTCGCGCGCCGGAGAAAGGCGCAGGCGTTGATCGCCTGCTGGAGCACGAACGTGTCGCCGGCGCCGACCGCGTCGATCGAGTCGCCGCCAGCCGCGCGCACGACGCGCGGCGCGAAGATGCTCCGGACCGCGGCGCGGACCGCGAAGATCGCGCCGACCGCCGCGGAGAGGGTCAGAACGCCCGGGCCGTCCGGGTCCGCCGGGTCGTCCGGGATGGTGCCGACGACGGACGCCGTGACGGTCGCCGCGCCGGTGCCGATGCGGATCGTCAGGGGGGACGACGGGGAGACCGGGAGCGGCTTGACGTTGACGCCCGGGTTGACCACGTCGCGAAACCCGTTGAGGGCCGTCACGCGGACGGTCGTGTCGGCCGCCGCGATGGCCGCGTTGGCCACCGTCTGGCCGGATAGGTACGCCTTGAAGAGCGCGTTCCTGGCGATGCGGTTGATCGACTGCCCGGCCTGGAGCCCGAGCTGCTTGATGTCGCGCAGGAAGAGGCTCGCGTTCGCCGTCACCGACGTCGGCATGTCGACGTCGATCGAGCCGGAGAACTGGAACAGCTCCGCGCTCCACTGCTCGAAGGGGATGGCCTGGGGCAGCGGGTCCGTGCCCGGCGCCTGCGGCCTGACGACCGGCGGGAGCAGACCCGCGCGCGTCATCGTGATGTCGTTGCCCGTGTTCGCGGGCCACTCCTCCGCGATCGCCTCCGCCCTGAACGCCAGGTTCGGGTAAAGGCCGTCGTAGAACTCGCGCGAGATCAGCCCCCGCTGCTGAAGCTCGAGCACTGCGGGCGGGACGCCCAAGATGAGAGACATTCGATCCTCCTACGAAAACAGATCCGCACCGACCCCTCTCGCGTGGGGGCTTCCGCGGTCCCTGGCTTCGCAGCTCGTCTCTCTCCCGTTCCACCCTGATTGACCGCCGGGCGTGCCCGCGTAGTTGGGGATCGATCTGCCGCTTACGCTTCGACCTGTTGCGATCCAGATGATGACCCGCCCGGGCGTCGACCGTCAAGGGGGATGGCGGCAAGGGATCCACACCTGGCATGAAGTACTTCCTCGACATCGAGTTCCACGAGACATAGCCGTGAGGGTTAACGTCTACTGTGAAGAGCTTTCCGACCGCGTCGAGATCATCTCGAAGGAGATCGATGGATAAACTTTCACCGGGCTTCGTATCCACCTCGAACTGCCGGTGACGGTTCGCGTGTGCCGGCATTGCGAAATGATCGACACGCCAGGCGCTACGTCTCGGTATTGCCCCGGTCACGGTTCACACGATGACATGCATGATTTCCAACCGCGCAATATCAGCGGCCCCTTCATGCATCACCCTGGAGACGACGATTCGAGCGCGGTGACCTTCTGGGGGAAGAGGGACTTGCGCGAGGTGCTAAAGAAGGCGCAGGCCCGAAGTGGCAGGAGTGGAGAAGCCAAGCCGCCCGCGCCAAGGTGAAGTCGTGAGGTGCGCGGAGCCTCGTCGAGCTGCGCGCAGGCAGCCCGGCCCTCTTTCGTTGGTGAGCCGCTCCTGCGTCTAGGTGCGGATCCCGTTCTGCGCTTTCCAAGCCCGGTACTCCGGGTCGGTCATCGAGTTCGCTTTGCCCGGCTCCGGCGTCTTGCCGGCGAGGTTCGTCGTCTGCTGACTCCCGGCAGGCGGCCGGGTGTTGTTTGGATCGGGGCCCGTCGTCAGCGAGACCGCCGGCGGGGGCGCTGGAACAGACTGCACGACCACGGGCTGCCCGTTGTCCGCTGGAGCCGGCGGCGCGAAGGTGCGCGCGAACTTCGGGAAGCGCGAGACGGTGTCCTTCGACCACTTCTCGACGACCGCGTCCCTGTTCTGAAGCTCCTCGTCCGTGCAGTTGAGCAGGTGGTTCGCGAGCGAGACGCGGTGGATCGCCAGGTACTCCGGGTCGAAGTGCTTCCTGAGGACCTTGTCGATCGCGCGGCCCTCCGAGTTGAGCGCGATCGTCGTCTGAAGCTCGTCGTACTTCGTCTTCCACTCCACGCCCTCGCGGTCCTTCGTCCCGAGCTGCTCCTTGAGCCGGTCGATCTCGGTCATCTGGGCGAGCCTGGTCGCCTCCTCCTTCTTCTCGAAGTCGGCGAGCTTCTGGAGCTTGCCCCCGATCTCTTCGAAGGAGTCCGTGCCGAAGCGCTCGCGAAGCTCCTTCGCCGTGTGGCGCCCGAGGCGCTTCTTCAGGCTGTCCTTGCTCAGCTCGATCAGGTCCGTGTCGTTCGGGATGTCGTCGTCGTCGCCGATCAACTTGCGCGTCGGCACGCGCTCGGCAGGCACGGCGGGAGCCGCCTGCGCGTCCGGCGCCGGCGCGGCCGGGGATGCCGGGGACGCCGGGGACGCAGGCGCTGGTGCCGCTGCGGGCGCAGCGGGGGGCGGTTTCGCCTCCGCCGCTGCCGGGGAAGCCGCTGGCGAGGGGGTTGCCGCAGCTGGTGCTGCGGGTGGGTTGGGTTGCGCCTCGATGCCCATGAACGTTTCTCCTGCGCGCGCGGAAAGCGCGCCTTCGTCAACCGATGGCTTCGCTCGCGAGCGTCAGGATCGCGTCGAGGTCCGTGCCCGGCGCAACGCCGAGCTTGACGCGCGCCTGCGTGACCGCGTCGGCGATCGTGAACTGCACGACCGTCTTCGCGAGGTTGAAGCGCGCGTTGCCGGTCGCCGGGTTCGCTGCCCCGGGAACGAGGACGATCCTCTTGCCGAGCACGCCGCCGACGGTGACCTCCGCCTCGAGCAGCGACGCGTACCCGTTCGCGATGGCCGTCTGCCCGGCAGCGAGGGGCGTCAAGTTGAGCGTCGACGGCAGGGTGAGCACGCCCGACGCGGCGACGACCGGAAGGGTCATCTCGAGGATGTCCTGGCGCTCCGGGATGTACTCGACGTCGACGTCCGTGTACCGGCTCGCCGCGAGGAGCACGATGTTCCCGGACGGGGAGACGGCGATCTGGGCATCCGCAGGGGTCGTGCCGAAAGCCTGCGCGGCAAGCTCGCCGAGCGTCCCGGCGGCGGCCGTCGCGCGCGCGTAGGCGCGAACGATCGTGTTGGCCTTCGCGTCGTCCGGCAGCACGATCGAGTCGACCGTCGCGAGGTCGTGCAGGGAGGCGACCATCGTGTCGACGTTCTTCTTGACGAGCTTGATCGGCATCCCGCGAACGAAGTCGCCGAACCTGATCTTCTGGAGCATCGACGCGATCTCGCTCGCGTTCGCGTTGTTCAGGATGTTCTTGCCCGAGGTCGCCAGGATCGTGATCGCCATCGCCGTCGTCTCCTACGCTCTGAGTGTGAAGATCAAATATCCGATGCTGGCCGGGATCACAACTACGCGATCCCGCCGACCAGGTATTCGATCTGCCCTGTGCCCTGGACCTCGAGAAGCTTGAGCGTCCCGGCGTCCGGGAATTCCTGGACGATCGTGCCGAGGACCTCGTCGACCGAGACGATGTCCGCGCCTCCCCCTATGTCGACCATCGTCTTCCTGATCTTCATCGGCGAGTTGCAGCGGAAGTAGAGGAACGTCCCCTTCGTGACCGTCGACGTCGCTCCGATGCCGTCGAGCGCGAGGAACGCCGGCGGCGCAACCTGCACGTTGCGCTGCGTCCGGAACGACGCCGCGAGCGGCTTCTGCGACGGGAAGGTCGTGAGCGAGAGCTGATCAACGGCGGACGGGAACGCGCAGTCGGACGCGCCGAGCGGGCCGACCGTGATGCTCCCGGAAAGGACGACGACCTGGGTGCCCATCGACTAGATCTTGAACGGCTTGCCGGACGCCTCGCCGACCTTCGTGCCGGCCTCTTGCGGCGCATCCTGCGGGAAGCCCCCCGCCGTGCCGGTGAAGCGGTGCGCGTCGATCGACCCGAACGGCAAGCGCCCGCCTTCCGGGACGGAGTCTTTGTCGTAGTCCGGCTCGCCCATCCTCTGGGGCCGGTTCTGCTTCGCGACGTCGATGCCGCCGCCCGTCGCGGGGGCCGGGCTCTTGCCGTCCTCGACGAAGTCGTGCCCGCCCTCCGAAGGCCCGGCGGAAGATGTCGCTCCGTCGCCGTTGCCGAACGGCGGCTGCGCTGGGTTCGTGACGTCTGCTTTCTTTCCGTCTTCCATAGCTGCCTCTCAGATCTTGAACGGTTTCTTCTGCGACGTCTCGACCGTCTGCCCGCGCTCCTCACGCTGCACCGTCGCGGGAGGCCAAGGGATCGCCGGGTCGTGGTCCGGGATCGAGTTGACCGGTGTCCCGTCGACCCCGGGCTTGTCCGTCTTCGGCACCGCCCCTTGGGTCTTCTTCGCGGGCACCGCGTTCGTGTTCGGGCGCGCGTCCGGTTGAAGGTTGCCGAAGGGTTTGCTGCCCGCCATCGCTACCCGTCGATTCCCCAGGCGAGGACGGAGACGTCCGTGACGACCGTCGCGCCCGTGCTGTCGACCGCCGTGACCGTGAACGACCCGACGCCGGGCCCGCCGACGACGGTCGTGTACTTGTAGCGTGTGCCCTGCGCCGCCCCGCCCGGCGTCTTGACGTTGAAGAAGAGCCGGCTGAGCGCCGTGACCGTGATCCCGGTCGAGAGCGTTGCAACGCCCGCGACGAGCGTGATCTCGCCGCCCTGGTCGGACTGCTTCTGGAGCGAATCGACCGCGGCTGCCATGATCGCGTTGAGCGTCGCCTCGTTCGCGCCGCGGTTCTTCTTCGCGATCACTGCATCGCTCGACGGCCAGAGCACTCCGCCCGCCGCGGCGATGGCCGCCGCCGGGTGGACCGCGTCGTCGATGGTCTCGCCAGCGAAGAACTTCGTGTTGCCGACCTGCGTCGTGTTGATCAGGAAGAACGTGCTCATCTCGGTCCCCCATACGTACCAGCGGGGTCGGCGCAGCACAAGGGCGGCCCGCCCACGTAAACCGCGGTTTACGTCGCCGGCTAGCTGCTCGTCGCGCGGCAATTCCCGGCATGGGTCGAAGAAAGGTTCCTGCTGCGCAGACGTCCTTCGACTTCAAGGGAGGATCCCGTGCGAAGACTGTCAACACCGAAAGGCGCCCCCGCCGACGCCGAAAGGGATGCTGCGAAGGTGGTTCGTCTGCCTCGACTGCGGCCTGAAGCAGTACATGGATCACGTCCCGATGCGCGAAGCGATCCCGATCCCAAAGTGCCAGCACGACCTCGACGCGCTCGACGAGTTCCTCCCGCGCCATCGCACGCCGTCTACCGCTACGTCGGCGAAGACGGGAAGCGCGGCCGCGTCCTCTCGCTCCACGCGACGATCGGGCAAGCGTTCGAGGCGTGCGACCTCGCGTCGGGCGCGTACATAGGCGAGGGTTCCGAATCCCGGGACGCGCGTGTCTCGCTCCGGACCGTGCGCGCCTACGTGCCCGGGTCCGTCGTCGGCGACGTCGTCGAGCTGCCCAGGCTCTATTAGCGCCGCTTGCCGAACCGCGAGAGCGGGATGGTGGTCATGCGAGGACGCGGGGGAGGCGATCCCTTCCGCTTCTCCGCGCGCCACCGCGCCGCGATCTCGCCCGCGTCCCGCCAGCGGAACTCCTTCGGGATCGGCCAGGCGACGCGGTGCGGGACGACGATCTCGCGGTCGTTCGGGCGCGCGGGCGGATGCTGCATCAGCCCGTACCAGGTCTCGAACGCCTGGGCGCTCGCGCGGATCTGCCCGTGAACCGCGTAGGAGTCAGAGTTGCCCGTATAGATGCCTTCTGCGGTGAAGTAACCCTCGGACGTTGAAAGGTCGAAGACATGCCCGGAAATCGAAGTGGGTTGAACGTCAACGAGGCGATCGAGTTGTACCGAACCGGAATGACGTTGTCCGAGGTGGCGGGCACTCTCGACATTCATCGCCGATATGTTGCCGAGGAGATCGCGGCACGCGGCGAAACTCGATCGAACGCCGAAGCTCGACGACGACAGTTCGCCAATCGCGAGAACCATCCTCGCTATCGCGAAGGCATGCCTATCAACCACATCGCCCATTCGTACATGAAAGGCGAAGCGATCAAACGCATAGGCAAGCGCCTCGGGGTCTCCCAGACGCTCGTCACTCGGTGCCTGCTCGATGCAGGGATCACACCACGCTCTGGTTCTGAAACAAACCATGTCCGCGCACGTTCGCGGGCTGATGAGCCTGCCGCATTCGACACAAAAATGAACATCATCGGTTGGGGCGAGGACCTGCTTCGCGGCTGGCTCAGTGAGCGCGGCGAATCTCCCCAACCGCAGCTCGCCGTGGGAACGAAGAACATCGATGTCGCGATTCGACCCATCGCCGTGGAAGTCTTGATCTCGTCCTCGTCGCCGCTCACGGTTTCCCGTTGCAAGCAGCGACTCGAATACCTCGCCGATCGTGGGTGGACGACCTGTTACGTGCTCATCTCTCGGCGCACTCGTACGCTCATGCCCACCGTCGCAGACCAGCTCATCGCCAAGGCGAAGTTTGCCCGCAGCGACCCATCCGCGCCTCGTGAGCATTGGGTGATTCGGGGTTGTGGTGAGATCGCGGCCCGCTTCGGTGACGAAACGCGCCGCCGGTCCCTCGTATGGCCGTCGAAAGACTGCCCTCACCACCGCCCCGGCAACCCTCGTCGAACCGACTAAACACGCTGTTCTGTCGTCGAACGTCGCGACGAGGATCTTGCACACGTCGCCGAGCTGCTGGTGCGCCTCCTTCGTCGCCTCGTAGTTGGCGCGGTTCGCTGATCCCATTATTTCTGTGCGCACGATGCGCTCGGCCCAGCTCGCCGGCGCCTGCTGGAGGAACGGGCTCCTGTCGACGATCGAGGTGCGCATCGAGTCCCACGACCGGCGCGAGACGAGCCCGAGCTGAAGCTCCTTCTCGAAGTGCTCGACCACTCCCGCCCCGTAGCGCGCAAGCACGCCCTCGCCGCGCTTGCCCTTCTCGCCGACGAGGCTCCTGAGGATCGACCCCCGGCTCCCGTCGAGCGCTGCCTCGAGCATGCGCGCCTCGTCGAGCGCGAGCGGCTGCGCGCCGACTCCGAGGAACTCCCTGTCCCGCGCCGCCAGGTAGCGCGCCGTCGACTCCGCCGCCTTCTCCGCCGCCGCCGCACCGACGTCGAGGGCGGTCCCGCGCAGCCCGGTGTTGAGCTGAAAGACCACTTCCCGGACCTGCGCAAGCGTCGCCCGGAGCTGCGCCGCCGTGAAGCTCGCATCCCCCGGCCCCGCGACCGCCCGCGCCAGGCGGCTCTCCAGGTCGCGCTCCGCTCGCTCGAGCAGCTTGCGCGTCCTCCCTACGCCCGTCTGCTCCGCGAACACGTGCGCCGCCCGCTTGTCCGCGGCGAGCACCTCGCGTGCGGTCTTCACGGCCCGGCCGCCCCTTCGTCTCCGCCATCGTCGCCCGGGAGAAAGGGCGGCTGCGGCTTGCCGAACGGCGGCTTGCCGAACGGTTTGCCCCCGCCCGGCTGCTCATCATCCTTTTCGACCTTGCCGGCCGCAGCCTCCTGCTGCTGCTGGAACATCGCCTGCTCCTTCGCCTTGTCCTTCGCCGTCTGCTTCTGGACGCGCTGCTGCTCCTGCGCAGGGTCCGCCCCGAACGCTTCCGCCATCGCTTCCGTCGCCGTCTCGACGGAGAGGAACATCTTGCCCCCCGTCGCGAGCTGGAGCGTCGTCGCGATCTTGGCTTGGTCGTCCGGCGTCGGCGTGAAGTACGGCGGCCAGCGGAGATCGGTCTCGCCTCCCTCGCCCGGCTCCCGCTCAGTCTTCGTCGTGACCGTCTTCGGCTCGAGATCCTCCGGGGGCAGCTCCTCGGGCGGCGGTCGTGGTTGCAGAGGTTGTTCTTCCGGGAGACCGGTCTTCGGGTCAAGCGGAGGCTTCCCGGGCGGGACCGGCTGTTCCGATGGCAGCGGGGCGGGCTTCACCTCGATCTTCGGCGGAAGCGTCAGCTCCCACTTGCCGGGCTGCGTCTTCGGTACGCCAGCCTCGTCGAGCACCGGCTGCCCGAGGTCGTCCGTCACCTGGACCATCGGCACCCGCTTCATCTTCGCGCGCGCGACGTCCGTCGGCTCGTCGACGAGGTTCCTGATCGCGTGCCCGTACTGCTCGCGGAGCACGTCCGCGCTCCCGAGCATCGGGGCGAACATCGCCTTGACCGCGACGGAGGAGACGCCCTGCGCGGCGACCTCGTGCGGGTCCGGGACGATGCACTGCGCGGCTTCGAGGATGCTCCTCCGGTGCGTCTCGATCAGCTTGATCCCCACCTCGATCGACGTGCCCTGAAGCTCCATGTACTCGGCGTCGCCGCCCTCGCCCGTGACGATCGAGTTGTCGGACCCCTTCTTGACGCCCGACATGGCGATCTGCTCCGGGTCCATCTTGAGCTTGAGCGTCGGGTCGAGGTTGAGGATCGCCCCGCGCGCGACGACGCTCGCGAGCACGTCGAGCGTGTCGAACTGGTCGAGGAGCCCTGCGTAGTCGCCGACGCCGTCGATCTCGTCGCTCGGGCGGTTCTGGATCCAGTGGAGGTGGCAGACGCCGTCGTCGTGCCGGACGCTCTTCTTCGCGTCGACGATCCAGACCGGCGCCGTGTCCGGGTTCGGCTTGATCTCCGCCGGCTCGAAGACGATGTCCGCGTCCGGCGTCCAGTCCCGCCGAAACCAGTAGTAGATCTTGTCGAACGCCTTGCCGTTCCATTGCGGAATCCAGAACGGGTAGACCTCCGTCGCCCAGCGCGGCTTCAGGCGCAGGCGGTCGGCCCACTCGTGCACGTGCACGTTCTTCGCGTTGTGGACCTCGTAGCGCGGCCGGCCCTTGTAGAAGCACCAGTCGACGCAGACCGTGCCCGTCGCGCCCCCGAGGCTCCGGGCCTCGATCATCTTCAGGGGCAGGTTGCCGACGCGCGCGATCGTCTGCTTGAAATCCTCGTTCTTCGGGTCCCCCTCGACGCGGATCTGCGGGAAGCGGTTCTCGCCGAAGAGCAGGTTCGTGAACGAGTCGACGATGATCTTGCCGAGCGGGTACGCGGCGCTCGGGCGGCGGTCGCGGAGCGGGACGTAGTACGGCGCCTGCTCCTGGGAAAGGAGAGGCATCGTCGTCCGCGGACTGTAGAGACGCCCGTCGAAGTCGTACATCTTGCCGTCGTGCTGCCGGCAACGAAAGTACGACTCGAGAAGGTCGAGCGCGCGGTAGCGGTCACCCTGGAGGATCGAGAGGGGCCGGAACCCGTCGAACGGGGACTGCTCCGTCCCGGTCATGTTCCCGAACGAGAGCGCGTTGCGCGGGTCGACGACCATGGTCATCGATCAGCCGGCCTTCTTGCGCGCGCGCGCGACGCGGTCTGCGCGGCTTCCCCGCAGCAGGACGGGCGGGTCCGGGCGCTTTGGCTCTTCGCGGAACTCCTGCCGGACAGGCATCCCGCGCCCGCGCTCCGTGACACCTACGAAGTCGACCGCTTCCTCCGGCTCCGGTTTCCTTTCCCCGCGCACGCGCTCGCCGAGGCGGATCAAGAGATCACCGGCGAGCGATCGGACGTGGTCGCGGAGCCGCATGCGGACACTCTACAGGCGCCGCGGGCGACGGTCACGGACCGCGGACGCGCGCGTCACGCGTTCTTCTTCGCCTTCTTCGTCTTCGCCGGAACCTGCTCGTCGTCCGCCGCCGCATCGATCGGCGATGGCGCCGACCCCGCACAGACCGGGGAGGAGTCGATCGGGGCTTCCCAAGGGAGCCCGGTCTCCGGATCTCCCCCGGCGAAGACGCGCGCGCCGCAACACTTCGTGAGCGCGAGGTCCGAGGACCTCACCCGCTGGGAAGTCGTGAAGGTTTCGAGCTGCTCCGCCGTCGGCGGCGTTTGCGTCTCCGCCAGCTGGTGCCACTTGTCTCCGTGCTTCGCCCAACCGCTCATCCTGTCCTCCCTACGGAGCCGCTTCGATTGTGAAGAAGCCCGTCGAATCGCCGCGGGCCCAGAAGAAGTCCTGGTATTTGTCCGCTTTGCAGAGAAAGACCTTCACCTGAGACCCGAACTGGGGGCTCGTGAAATATCCTGCGACGAACCACTTCTGAGCCTGCTGCGCGCTGGCTGTCCGCTGAACGATGATCGCGAATGTGCCTGTTGCGGGTTTGCCTGCCGGATCGCTTGCCCCGACCGTGAGCAGCTGAGATGCGTCCGTGTCCGAGAGATGATGCACCGCACCTTCCGGAGTGATGTCGCGCGCATCCCATCCGGCCGCAGCGTTTCCGGCGAAGACGGTGGCGATCTGTCCGGAGCCGAACGCGAGAAACGATCCGATTGCAACAGTCATGATGATCCTCCTCCTACACGAGCGTGGTGCGAGCCTTGTAGATGCGAGCGTTGTGCGTCATGTCGTGAGCGTTGTTCGCGTGCCCGCCAGCAGCGATCGTGCCCGTGATGTTCGTCCAAGTCAGCGTGCGCGCGGCAGGAGCGACCGACCACGTGCCCGTCGCCGTGTCGAACGCCTCGACAGAGGAGCGCCCGCCAAGCATCGCGTTCGGCACCGCCGCTGCGCCCGCGATGTAAAGCTTCGTGCCGTCCGCATACGTGAATGTTGCGTCGTCCTCGCCCTGAACACCGACTGTCGTCGCGACAGCCGAAGCTCCCCAAAGACCAGAGAGCCCGTACAGGAAGCTCTGCTGACGAGCCGCCCCGAAAGACGCGACGATGATCCCGCCTATCGAGAGCCCGAGGGCCGGCCAGTCCATGTGCCCGCTGTCCTCGGTGAGGAACGATCCTGTGCGGACGACGAGAACAAAAGTTCCCTGAAACAAAGTTCCCGTCACGGCTGCTGCGCCGTCGCCCTCGGCGACGAACGCCGGTTGCGTTCCGGTTCCCCGCACAAGGCACGCGTCGAACTGGTTGGCGTACGTGTTGCCCGCGTTCTGGCAAGAGAATTGGAAGCCAGTCGTCGAGGATGGCTCAATGTTCGTCGCGGTGAAGAACGCCCACGTGTTTGCCGTTCCCTTCCCCTCTGCCGAGAGGATCAGCCTTCCGCCGCCCGCGTCTTTGTCGATCCAACGGCAGTTGGCGAAGACCAGCGAACATGCGGAGTGCAAGAGCTGGGACTCGGAGAAGGCCCCGCGTCCGAGGATCGACAGGTCTAGATCTTCGAACTGCACGGTAGGCTGGTTCGGGTAGAGGCCGCCGTTCGCCCGGACACGGATGAAGTCGACGTACAACACGCCCGGCGCGGTGAGGATCTCGTACGGGTCGGGCGCGGCCGGGGTCACGTACGTGTTGGCGAGCACGGGGAAGTTCGGGATGACCGGCTCGCTGACGCGGATCGTCGTGGCGCCCGGGACCGTCGCGACGTAAAAGCGCGCGCCCGTGCGCGCGCCCGACGTGATGCGCACGCGCAGACCGAGATCGGTCGCGTCGAAGGCGGCGCCGGCGTCCGTCAGAAGCCACGGCGTGTTCGTCGAACGCACGCGCACCGTGACCGCCGAGAGGGCTCCAGTTTTCTTCTGGGTCATCGCGGGCCCGATGATCCGGACCTTGACCTGCGTCGTCGGCACCCGCTGCTCGATGAAAATGTCTGCTCGCACCGGGTCGGCCTTCGGCGGAAGCGAGATGAACGCGACGACCGTGCTCGCCGTGATCGGCTGCGCGCCGAGCCGGTAGAAAAGCTCCGCGTCCGTGAGCAGCGGCGTCCCGGCGGTCAGCCCGTCGTTGAGGTCGCTCGCGAGCTTCGTCGTGTTCAACCCGTCGACGAACCACGCCGGCTGCGCGCCCCAGCCCGGGTTCGGCGCGAGCTGGTCGCGGAAGGCTATGTCAGCCCCGAGATCGACTCCCGGGATCTGCCCCTTGCGCTCCTTCGCGAGGGCGATCGCCGCCGTCGCCGCCGCGTCGCCGTAGACGAGCGGGAGCAGCCGCGCGCCCGCCTGCCGGAGCCGGGCGACGTCGTCCGTGACCTCGTCGACCGTGCGGCCCTTCCGGAACGTCGCGGTCCCGGAGGGGGTCGCGATCGTCACGTCGTTCTCGAGCACGTACTTGCCCATCGGCCCTCTTCTTGACCGATGGTTTCACGGGCGCGGGAGAAACGCTAGATCGGGAGCGTGGTCAGGTCGGCCGCCATGCCGAACGTGTAGACGCCGTTGGGCGCCACGCCCGGATCCTTGACGATGAGCATCGCCTCGATGCACCCCTGCGTCGGCGTCGCGAGATCCGCCTTGCGCATCTTGCTCGAGACGATCGCGACGACGTCGAAGAACGTGACCTGGTCGACGAGGAGGTTGCCCGCCATCGCGGTGCCCTGTTTGTACCAGTGATCCGTCTCATGATCGTAAAGCCAGAGCTGGGCGTTCAAGGAGATCGGCGCCACAGCATCGGTCATGTACGTGACGGCTACCCGGTGAGCCGGCCATCCCTGGTCGGAGAAGTACGGCGCGATGAGCACGTTGTCGACCGTGTCCGCCGGCTTCGGGACGCCGCCCGGGAAGTTCGCCGGCGTCGGGTCGAGCGTGTCGAAGAACGGAGGAGGCGCGACGCCTCCCTTTCTCCGCTGGAAAACCTTGGTCATCTTCATCGCGGTACGTCTCCTCCTAGAGCCCGGTGTGCGCGATCGAGGCGGCGAGCCAGACGACGCGCACGTCAGGCATCATGCCGTAGAGCGCGAAGTCGTAGAAACCCGCGCCCTGCGGATGGATCGTGCCCTCGCCGCCGACCGTCCAACCACAGCGCTCGTCGGGCTTGCCGAGCGCGTCGAACGAGACCGGCTGCGTCTCCTTCGACGCCTGGACGGGCGACTGCCACCCGTGGTGCTGCGACTGCATGCCGATCAGGCGAACGAACCCCGTCGTGAAGAGCGTCCCGGCCTTCGCCGCCTCGAGCTTCAGCTCCTTCGGCACCAGGCGGGCCGCCCAGTAGATGCGCTTGTGCGTCAGCTCGACCCAGATCGTCAGGGGGCAGCACATGGTCGGCGTCTGGTAGTCGAGCGGCCAGCCCGCCCCCCAGGCGCGCTTCGCAAAGCCGCCGACGCCGCTCTTCTTGAAGAGTCTCGGGTCGCACGGGAGAGCCGCGCCCCCGCGCGCGTTGACGACCGCCGCGCGCTGCGCGTCGACGAGGGAGCCTTCCCAGAACTCGCCGTCCGGGTCCGCGACGACGACGAAGTCGCGGTCGACGGTGCGCCCGCTCCAAGGGTGCTGCGCGTGCCTCTGAAGTTCCGCTGCCTGCATGATGTGTGCGCCTCGCTCAGAGAACCTTATCATCCGCGGACGGGGGCACGAAGGGGTGTTCCTTCCACCAGTCCCTGGCGAGCTTCTCCCGCTCCCACGCGAGCCGGCACCCGTGGTCCCCATCCTTCTTCTCGTCGTAGCGCTCCCCTGAGTAGCCGCAGAGCGTCTTCGTCGCGTGGAACGACGAGCGCGCGATGTGGAGCGCCGTCCGCGCGGCGAGCTTCCGGTCGGCGAGGAGATCGTCGCCCGTGATCGCCGGACCCGTGCCACCCATCGACGTGTAGAAGTCCCCGGTGAGCCACAACCCTTTACCAGGCTGGATCTGCCAGAACGTGAACGCGTGGCCCCCGTCGCACGTCATGCCTGCCGCGGCCAGGAGCCGAAGCGCTTCCTTCAGTTCCGGATGCTTGCCGTTGCACGTGCCGTCGCCGATCGAGGGCCAGAAGGAGCTTTCCTTGTACGCGAGCGCGACGAGCAGGAGCGCCGTCTTCGCGCGGTCCGCGCCCGCGGTGGTCGGTGCGAAGAGCGGCTTCTCCGTCTCCTCAAGGACGACCTCCGCAACGTCGCGCGCGGTCCCCTCGTAATGAGAGACGTCCTTTCCCGGCATGAACACGGCCGGCGACCAGGCGAGCATCGCGGCGACCAAGTACTTCGTGAGCGCTTCGAGCATGGCGTTCTCCGCGAGCCGTCCCTGTCTAGCGCGTCGAGCGCGGGATGTCGAAAGCCTCGCGACGCTTCCGCTCGAGCTGCGTCGCGACGACGAAGACATCGACGTCGCCCGCGAACGATGAGAACGTCGCCCAGTAGCTGTCGAACAGCTCCGTGTTCGCCATCTCGGGAACGAACCTGGCCATGCGCACCGCGCGCGGGGTTGCAAGATGGAAAGCGACCTCCTCCCTCGTGACGTACGCGCGCAAACGACGCGCCGGACCAGGGATGATCGCGTCGCCCTCCGCGTGGACGTCCGCCGCCAAGACCGGGATGTAGGACCGCGCCTGCGCAATCACCCGGTCGAGGTCGAACACCGGAAACGGGTCCAAGTACTCCCCGATCCGCGCCGCCGGCATGCGGTACGGGTTCGACAATTGCCCGCTCACGTCACGCCCCCGTCGCCACGAACGGAGTTCGGGTCGAATCTCCCAGAGGAAAGCCACTCGAGATCCTCTACCTCGCCGGCGAACCAATCGAGGTCGACCTTGCCGGTCACGCCCGGGCAGATCCCGATCGGGCCGCCCTGCATCGACGCGGCCCACTGCCAGAAGGTCCAGCGCGTCCAGGGCGCGGGCACGACCGGCTCCGGCGCGTCCGTGTAATGCGCGATCGCCAGCGGGTAGCGAACGATCGCCTGCGCGCCCGCCGACCCCGGCCCACCGAGATCCTTGACCAGCTCCGCGAGGAAGCCGACGTACGAGTAGAGGAGGATCCCGCAGCCGCGCTCCGCGAGGTAAAAGCGTTCCCAGGCCCCGACGAAGTCGACCACCTGGTGCGCCGACATGTTCTTCCCGCGCGACTCCATGTCGTAGACTGGTGCGTACGGGAGCTTGCCGAGGACGGGCTCCGTCGCGCGCAGGAACTTCTCGACGTCGTCGCGCGCGTCCTCGTCCGGGCGCCCGAACGTGTAGGCGAACTGCTTCAGCGGCGTGCGCGACGCGCGCTCGACGAACGCGCGGAACTGCGGGTCTTCGTACGTCTCCGCCTCCGTCGCCTTGTGCCAGACGAACCGCTTGCCACCCTCCGCGTAAGCCTTCCCGAAGTCGACGTCGTCGAGGCTCGACGCGAGGTTGTCGTTCGCGACGGAGATGTCGAACCCCGGCGTTCTCATCGATGGTTTCCCGAAATGCACCGGCTCAACCTTCGCACCATGCGCTCTACGCCAGCGGCGAGGACGCAGAACGTGTAGGGGTTCATCATCACGAACATTGCACCAAGAACAGCCGGGCGTTCGGACATATCGATCGTTTTGCGCTGGCGGCTAGTCATGGTGCGTGCGTGGTTCTACCTCTAACAACGCACCGTGCCGCAAGCGCGAGCGGCTTCGACGCTCTTCGCCTCCTGCACGCACGCAGGCTCGAGCGAGAACCTGCCCGTGACCTCCGCGTCCGCGCAGACGCGGTAGCAAGTCTTCCCCCCGTCTGGCCTAGACGCCTCCGGGCACCCGAGCCGCGCAAGCGCCGCGCACGCGCGCGAGCACGCGGGGAAGCGCGCGACCTCCGCCGGGGGATCGTCGGGGTCTGCGTCGCCGAAGACGATCGGAGCCGGCCCCGCGTCAACCTGAGCTTGACCCGGATCCTTCGGCTCCGGCGGCGGGCACCCGATCGCGAACAAGCTTGCGCACGCGAGAACCAAAGAAATACCGGCTGGAAGGTGGCTTCTCATTTCTCTCCTCCGGGTCCCTGTTGCACGTGTGGATGAACCGATAGTTCCTGCCGCAGTCGCGCTTGCACCGACAAGCCTCGCAGCGCTTCTTCGGCGTCTTCATGCCGCGGAGCATTCCACCGCGCAGAAGTCCGCGGCGAACGGATCGTTGAGGTACCCCGCCGAGCACCTGTAAAGGCCGCCCTCTCCCCAAGTCGTGCCCCAGGAGTTCAGGCAGACGAAGACGAGGCCCGACGGCGCCGTTGTGTAGCCGAGGATCAGCGTCATGTGCCCGCCGAGCCTGGGCACGGACCCCGGCGAGTCGAGCACCTCCCCTGCCTTGTAGTCCTCGAACGACTTCGCGACCTGCGTCCCGAACGGCACCGGATGGTTCTGGACAAGCTGGTTGCAGACGTCCTCGATCCGCTGCTGGCCCGTCGAGCGGATCTTCGAGAGGAGCGCCACGCGCCCCGCGCTCGCGTTCTGCTGCGCGTCCCAGGGAAGCTCCTCGTTGATCTTCGCTTCGTCGAACGGCCAGACATCCTCGGAGGGGACGCCGAACTGCGAGAGCGCGTGGTAGGCGTCCGCTGGGTAGCTCCCGTCGTCCTGGAGCTTCGACTTCTTCGTCTGCTTCTCAAGCATCCGGGCGAAGGCGTAGACGCCGAGCGGGGAAGGTTCCGGGAGCGTCTTGCCGAGGAAACGCAGCCGGACGTCGACGCCGCTTGCGCACGCGTGCCCGACGCACGAGGAGGTCCCTCCCTGGTCGCGCACCCGGCGCACGAGCCCGACAAGAGAGAGCGACTCCGTCGGCAGGTTCCGGGGCGCCCCGAAGCGAGCCCTCGCGTTTGCGTAAAGCTGGTCGCGCGGCGCGTCGTCCGCCTTCCAGCCGAAGCGCGTCTTCGGCTGGTGCGTGGTCGGCGCTGACGACCTCTTCGGCTGCGGAGGCGGATCGCTGTCGACGTCGGTCATGCGCGGAGCGTACGACGAAACCTTCCGCGCGTCAGCGGGAGGGCGCCCACGTAAACCGCGGTTTACGTGGTGGGCGAGATCGGGCAGCGCGCGCACGGCACGCCCTCCCGTCCTTTCAGGTCGACGCGCACCCACGCACGCCGCTTCCCTACGCCCGCCAATGACCGCGCGTCATCTACTTGCGGAACCCCTTCTCGCGCGCTGCCCGGACGATCTGCTCGCGGAACCACTGCGACATCGTCTTGTTCTCCGACGACGCGATCCGCAGAAGCAGCGCATGGTCCCCGCGCGGGACCAGGAACCCGACCTGCTGCACGTCCATCACCTCGCCGCCGATCTCGACAGGCCTCGTCCTCGGCTCTTTCCCGTTCGCGCGCGCGCCCTTCGGCGGCGGGAGCATCTCCCACTTCGCGCCGCACTCGTCGCACTGGAAGACCCCCGTCCTCGTCTCGTCCTCGACGCGCAGGATCGGCCTGTCCGCGTAC
>Ga0247727_10000509_pt1 | contig 94509 bp, 70 predicted proteins | sample WisWelCaveWW1625_FD_202498 | JGI IMG/M metagenome (GOLD analysis project Ga0247727, IMG submission 202498) | Biofilm microbial communities from Wishing Well Cave, Virginia, United States - WW16-25 | ecosystem: Environmental > Aquatic > Deep subsurface > Groundwater > Cave microbial mat | place...
CATCCTGGGGCTGGAGAAGGTCCCAAGGGTCCGGCTGTTCGCCGGTTAAAGCGGTACGTGAGCTGGGTTCAGAACGTCGTGAGACAGTTCGGTCCCTATCTGTTGTGGGCGTAGGAAACTTGAGGAGGGATCTTCCTAGTACGAGAGGGCCGGAAGATACGAACCGCTCGTTTATCTGCTGTTCCGCCAGGAGCAGTGCAGAGTATCGACGTTCGGAATGGATAAGCGCTGAAAGCATCTAAGCGCCAAGCCGTCTCCAAGATAAGGTTTCCCAACCGGTTTTCGGTTTAGAAGACCCCTCGAAGACTACGAGGTTGATAGGCCGGAGGTGTAAGAGGAGTAATCCTTTCAGCTTACCGGTACTAATCGGTCGTTCGGCTTGACATTAAATTAAGTCCGTGTCCTGTGCAAGATGCGGGCGTAATGTTAATTTAATTTTCTTCTGCCGGTTCTTATTCAGTTGGTATTATACGTGACTCGTCGTTGGCTGCTCGTGACTCGCATTCGATTGATTGAATGACAACGTTGCAAGCGGCTAGATACAAACGACGAGCGACAAGTTTTCCGGTGGTAATAGGAGAGGGGAAACACCCGTTCCCATTCCGAATACGGAAGTTAAGCCCTCTACCGGCGATGGTACTAACGGAGCAGTCCGTTGGGAGAGTAGCAAGCTGCCGGGATTTTTAAATTGGCAGCAGTCCTCAAGCACTGGCTTTGGGGCAGCGCGGAGAAGAGCGACAAGCTCTCCCCGCGCAGTCCTCAAGCAAAAGCTTGAGGGCAAGCTGCCGGGATTATTTATATGGCGATGGAGTTCGCCAGACCCAAACCGTCCGCGGTTTTACAAGCAGGCTGATAACTCCTACAATTCTTGAAAAAGAGTTGTAGGAGTTTTTTTATTTTAAGGCCGGAGGGTTTTAAATCATGACTAAATGGATCAACCTATTGATTGGCGGCACGGCAGGCACGGTACTCCGGTATTGGATCACCGCAGCCGTGCATCAATGGACCGGCCCTGAATTTCCTTATGGTACACTTACAGTCAACACAATTGGCTGTTTTCTTGCCGGAATTTTTTATTCACTGGCCGAGGCAAAACTTGCAGCAAGCCAGGAAGCCCGGCTCCTTTTCCTCGTTGGCTTTTGCGGCGCCTTTACCACGTTTTCTTCCCTCATCCTTGAATCCACCCACCTTGCCAAGAACGGAGAGCTCGTAAAAGCTCTGCTTAATATCGCCTTCAATCTCTTCGCCGGATTCTTTGTCTTCCTCGCCGCTTACAGCTTGACCCAATTCGCACTCACAGCACTGAGCGTGCCCGAAAAAGCCCAATCTTAATTTGAAGAAAGAGTCAAAAAAATTCGTCCAAGGGGTCGAATATTAGGTATAATTTTGCCCTCTTTTTGGAACCGCTCTCACGAGAGGTGAATTATGTTAAGCAGGATGTTCCCTATCGGGTTGTGTTTAAATTTTATGCTGGCTTCTCCCGTCTGGGCAGCAACCACAGTCCCGAGAACCTTATTCCTGGATGAAAAACCGCAGGAAGAACTTGTTGCCAGTAACTTTAAAGCAATTCTGACCCAGGATAACCTGGGCCCCCTTGAACGAAAAAAGATTCAATTTTTAATCTCGCGAATCAGCCAGTCGCACAATACCTTCATTCGCAACGGTAAGGAACACACTGGCAGAGAGGCCGCGACCCACCTCCGCCGAAAATACAATTTTGCTTTTGACGAGGTCAAGACCGCCGACCAATTTATTCTTTATATTGCGTCTCATTCTATAGCCACCGGAAATCCCTACCTTATGAAAACGCCTGACGGTAAAACGTATCCGGTGAAAGATGTTTTGATGAATGAGCTTGCTCACCTCAACCACACGCTTAAAGAAAAACTAAAAATCCCCATCCTCTAACGCCTTTAAACGAAGGGATTTGTCCATGCTAGAAACCCAAGGCTATGCGGCGTACGCGCCAAAAGAAAAACTCAAGCCCTTTAAATTCGAGCGCCGGGAGCCCGGTGAAGAGGACGTGCTGATCGAAATTCTCTATTGCGGCATATGCCATTCGGACATTCATCAGGCGCGCAACGAATGGGGAATCGGCGTCTATCCCATGGTGCCCGGTCATGAAATCCTGGGAAAAGTCATCGGCCTTGGCGCCAAAGTGAAACGCTTCCGGAAAGGCGACCTTGCCGGCGTCGGCTGTTACGTCAACTCCTGCGGTATTTGCGAAAACTGTAAGGATGGGACGGAACAATTTTGCGAGAAAATATCCTGGACCTACGGCGGAACCGAGCCGGACACGAAGACGCCTACCTACGGCGGATATTCTTCGCAAATCACAGTGCATGAAAATTATGTTTACACTATCCCGGAGGCCTTTCAAAACGTAAAACTTCCGAGCATCGCGCCCCTTCTTTGTGCCGGAATTACCACTTACTCCCCCCTTAAAGCATTCAATGTCAAGCCCGGGCATCAAGTGGCGGTGCTGGGTCTTGGCGGCTTGGGCCATATGGCGGTCAAACTCGCAGCCTCGATGGGCGCGGAAGTTACGGTCTTAAGTTCCTCCAAAGACAAGGCCGAGGATGGCAAGCGGCTTGGTGCCAAAACTTTTTTTGAAACCAACGATTCAAAGACGTTTGATACGCTTCACAACTATTTTGATTTTATCCTGGATACGGTCTCTGCTTCTCATGATCCCAATCTTTATCTCAGGCTCCTCAAAAAAGGCGGCGTGATGACGCTTGTGGGCGCGCCGGAAAAACCATTAAGCGTCCATGCTTTTTCGCTCATCACGGGAAGGAAAAAAATAGGGGGTTCGCTCATCGGAGGCGTTCGTGAAACTCAAACGATGCTTGAGTACTGCGCGAAAAAGGAAATTACAGCGGATGTTGAAGTGATCCCGATTCAGGAAGTCAACGATGCGTTTGACCGGGCCGTGGCCGGCAAGGTCCGTTACCGCTTTGTCATCGACCTCAAAACCATCTAGCCTTCATAAACTATTATCTTCTTACGAACCATTTCACTGTCCTTCCGGGAACGCTCAGGCCGCGAAAAAATGAACGCTGGATTGCTAGGCGCCTATGCGCCAGCACTACGCGTCAGGGATTTAAGGAAAATCCCTGCGCGTATGTGAGCGGCCTTCGCTCGGGCGCAGCCCAATTTTTCCATTCCATTAAAAATTGGGCTTGGCGACGTCCCTTCAGGACAATGGAAATGGTTCCTTTGTTTGATCAATTATTCTTTGCCGACGCTCCTCCGGAGAACAGCACATGCACTCATAGTGAGTGCAGTCCCAAGCATTTGGCGTGGGGCAGAGATGTTCTTTGCTTTAAAAGGCAAACCTCAATATTTAGAGCTACAATTTTTTCATATGTTATCTTGACAGAAAGCGCCCTCTTTATGAGACAATAAAATTAACAGTAACAAATGCCAATCTTTACTGGCACCGAGAGGGTTCTTTTAAAGAATATAAAATCAATGAGCCAAGAACTTATCATCCTTGGAGCTGGTGCATCAGTAGATTTTGTTTCAAAGCACTGTACCAAGGATATTTATTATAAGGTTACAACACAAGAAAGTGTTAAAGAACCTTTTCCAATGACTAAGGAGTTTTTAAAAAAATGCATTGATAAAGAGGTTCTAAAAAAAGACTATTACCCCAATTTATGGGAATTTATCCAAAGTCATTTTGCCGTCTCCTTTCAAGAACTAAAAGACGGAAGGCCCTTAGATGTCGAAGAGGTTTATATTGCTTTAGAAAATAAGACCGAAGAGCTTGATAAAAAGAGCTCGGAATGGATTAAAGTATATCAAACGAAAGAATTTTTGATAGATTGCATTGAAAACCTTTTAGTCAAACTTACTTTTAAGCATAGAATTTCAATTTATCATAAGCGGTTGGCATTGCATTGCGTGGAGAACGGTATTCCACTAATATCCTTCAACTGGGATACCTTAATGGATGATGCTTTGTTTTCCACTTCAAAATGGAACTTTGAAACTGGATATGGCATTGATTTTTATCGAATGTATTGTGACGGAAAACAAATAGCCGATAAGCCAAAATCTTCGAATTGTATTCTTCTTAAGCCCCATGGTTCGATTAATTGGTTTCGATATCAAGATTTCTATTCCGATAAGTGGGATGGTTTTACTGGAGCAACTGTAAGTCATGATGAAAGACAACAGACGGGTTTGTTTTGGTTTTCTTTAAAAAGAAGAAATAATTCTGAATGGATGAAATTGAGGCTAGATTTAGGAAGAGGATACGCCCCACTTTTAAAAATGCCGGTTTCAACAGATATTATTCCTCCGGGCGAGACAAGAGAAGTTAAGAGAAGTGCTTATAACAAAATTTATCATGAAATGGCTAATTTAGTTCGGAAAGCCGAAGTAATAACAATTATTGGGTTTGGCATGAAAGATACAGACGCATACTCAAAATACTTATTTCAACAGGCGCGATTACAGAATTCGAAAAAGATAATTGTAAATGTAATTAATCCTTGCAAAGGAAATACGGTTCAAGAAGATAAAATGAAAGAAGTGTGTTTTAGTGTTTTTAGCCCCTGCGAAGTAAGGTTTCCCTACAAAACTTTCAAAGAATATGCAGAAGCCCTGCCTAATTAGCAATATAACAAAAACGATGAGATGTTTATAAAAGGGACGGGCGGGTAAGGATAAATAAAAGAGGAGGATAGGATGGTGAAAGATCAATAATCCTTTTCCTTTGCATTACCCGCAAAAGCACAAAACAGACGGGTGACGACAACGGGGGGCAGCACTTCGGACAGGCTCAGTGCAGTTCCGAGCGAAGTCGAGGGGCAGGACCCGTCTCTTAGCTTGCTACTTGGTCGTGGGGCTTACTTGTAAAACTATATAATTTAATATATACTTATACTATATAGTTAATGGAGGGCTTTAATATGACTTATCTGAGCATTACATTTCCTGACGATCTCAAAAAAGAGCTGGATTTGGAAGCCAAGCGGGAACACACCAAGCGAAGCACCTTAATTCAAAAGGCAGTTCGGATTTATCTCCAGCTTAAAAAGCAGAATGAAGTCAGGAATCTTATGCGCGAAGGCTATCAGGAGATGTATGGCGCGGCCCGCGAAATGACAACTGATTTTGAAAAACTCGATCGCGATTCTTTGAAGCATGTTGATTAAGCGCGGAGATATTTTTTGGGTTAATCTAAACCCAACACGCGGCTCCGAGCAAGCGGGTCGCCGTCCGGTTCTCGTGATTCAAAATGATATCGGCAATGAGGTTGCTCCCACGACGATCATTGCGCCTTTGACCACCAAAAGTTTTACCAAGCCTTATCCGACCAATGTTCATCTTCCCAAAGGAGTGGCCGGACTTACCGCAGATTCAACGATTCTCCTTTCTCAAATCCGGACCCTGGATAAGCAAAGGCTTGAAGATAAAATCGGCCATCTTTCGGCCCCGTATATAGAAAAAGTGAATTCGGCTATCAAACTTAGTTTGGGTTTGTCGTAACAGAAAAACAGTCCCTTTGAAAGGGGACAATAAGGGATTAAGCCGTCCCTGGCATATCAACAAGCCGTTCGCAAGCAGTATTCCTTCGGCTGACGCCATTTTGACGTTATGACGTTATAATGCTATAATGTTTACAGGTGAGACAAATGAGTAAGATATCCAAACGAACAACTGTTTATCTTCATAGCGACGTTCATAAGGCCCTTCGAATGAAAGCGTTTCAAATGTCAGTGAGCCTTTCCGATCTTGTGAATGATGCGATCCGGCTTTCTTTAAAGGAAGATGCCATTGATCTCCAAGCCATTAAAGACCGTGCCGCTGAACCCTCCGCATCTTATGAGGCCGTACTTCGGAATCTGAAAAAGGATGGCCTCCTTTAAACTCTTCTTCAAGCGAAGTGCTGAAAAAGAACTTCGCAATATTCCCTCCGTGTACCTGCCGAAGATACTTGCTAAAATCGAGCAGCTTTCGGTCCATCCGCGGCCGCCGGGCATTCAAATGCTTAAAGGCGAAAACCGATTTTTCCGGCTCCGACACGGGGATTACCGGGTGATCTACGAAGTCGACGATGCGGATCAAACCGTAACGGTCATCAAAATCGGTCATCGCCGGGAAGTTTATGATTAAAAAGTGAAAAGCCAGAAAAAGGAAAAAGAGGGCAGTCCCTTTTTGCTTTATTGGCTTGTCAATGAGCCTTGAGTTTTGGCGGGTAAAGCGGTGCAAGCGGCATTTTGAGCATACCCCGGATCGTTTGCCAGGAAGGGTCCATAAATTCCGAAAGGCCGTATTTTATGGTTTTAAGGTTTTCATGCAGGCGGAATGTCCCTCCAACATGGTCCCACCAGGGGAATAAAATCGAATAATTCGAGTTCGTTTCCGGGCGCCACTGGGAATGATGCACCCGGTGCATATTGGGCGAAACAAGAAAAAGCCTCATGATGCGGTCCCATTTTTCCGGCCACGCCAAATTGCTGTGGTGAAAAAGGTTCACCGGCTGCTGGATCAATTCATACAGGATTAAGTGCTGGAACGTAAGCCCTAAAAGCGGAATCACCGCAAGCCTTGAAAGGATACCCATAATCACGGTTTCTCCCACATGAAACCGGAAGGCGGTTGTGACATCCACTTCCGTATCACTATGATGAATCCGGTGGAACCGCCAGAGAAAAGGGATTTTGTGGCATGCCCTGTGAAAAAGGTACATCCAAAGATCATAGAGCATAAGCCCTGCAAGTAACTTCGCCCAGGCCGGGAAGGGCACTTGATAAAGCAGCCCCACCGCATGTTCGCGAGCCCAACGGACGTCAATCACAAGCAGGTGGACAAAAAGGACGCGCAAAAGGATCAGATTTAAAACCCTTAAAGAGGCATTTCTAAAACTATGCTCCAGTCGATTTTCACGGCGGGTAAAAAGCGGAAAGAAGTATTCTAAAACGTAGATTAAAGCGAGAAAAATAATCTCGCTTATATTATTCGTCCAATACAAATTCAAGCCCCGCTTTATTTCTTCAGGAAACGCCTTACGACCATGAGCAAGCCAAACATCCCTGCGATGGCGTACGGAGCAAAACCCGGCGGCATTTCAGGAACCGACGACTCCGGCGGGATTGTTCCTGCCCACAAATGGCTTGCGCTGCTTAATACCATAGCCCCGAGCATCCAGACCGTTTTTTTCATTTTTACCTCCCTTTAGCCTCTACAAGAAAACTAACACAGAATAGGTTAAAGTCAACCCCAGGGAAGTCAAACGAAACTGGGTTTGATCTAAATCTTAGGATTAGCCTACTTAATCGCGGCCTTTTTGCGGGCGGTCGCGCCGCGGTTTTTAAGCTCTTCTTCCTTGAAAAGTTTGATTTTTCCATACTCGCCGTCAAAGCCGGCATCGCGCAACACATTTCCCTGACGCATGCGGCGGATGGCTTCGGCCATTAAGGAAGAGCTTGCCTTCTCCACTTCCTCAAGCGGTTTTTGGGTCAGGATATCAAGCTCGGGCCCAAGCGCGTGAAGGAGCGCTTCAAATGACCTTCCCACGGTTTGCGTGGTGGGTGAGGTGCCGTGAATTTCCCCGAGGATTTCCGGCAGCGGAACAATGCTTTGAAACCCTGTCGCACCTTGAGGCTTTTCATGGGAATGCCGGTCCGCAAGTTCTTCCACGCGGTACATCACGCCAAGCGTAAGCGGTTTTTGACACACAGGGCAGATGCCTTCGTGGGCCTTGCTCTCTTCAGGAGTGAAACGCACGCCGCAGTTCCGGTGCCCGTCAAGATGGTATTTGCCTTCCTCCGGAAAAAATTCCAAAGTTCCGCCATACCCAACTCCCGTTTCAAGCGCTTTTCGCATGGCGTAATAATCAAGCGCACTGTTAAACACGCAGACTTCCCGGCCCAATTTGCCCGGAGAATGGGCATCGGAATTAGACATTAGGCGGTAACGGTCAAGGTGCGAAACTTTCCAGTTCATTTCCGGGTCCGATGAAAGCCCGGTTTCAACCGCAAAAACGTGGTTTGCAAGATCCCCGTAACAATCCGCGACACGGTCAAAGCCGGACTTGGAGCCAAGCACCGCAAACCAGGGTGTCCAGATATGGGCCGGCACAAGGTAGCAGTCTTCACCCGCGGAAAGCACAATCTCAAGCAAATGCCTGGAATCAAGCCCCAGGATCGGACGGCCGTCCGAGCGGATATTGCCGATTTTTTCCAAAGCGCGGTTTATCTTTTCCGCTTTTTCAAGGCTTGGCGCATACACCAAGTGGTGGATTTTGCGCACCTTGTCGCCCTTCTTATATATCGTAGAGATTTCAACCGAGAGCATGAAACGCGTCGTCCCATGGCAGAGAGCCGGAAGCTTTTCCAAAACGTGTCTTTCAAGATCGGGCTTTAATTTGAAAAGGCCGGGTTCCGCGGGAACAAGCTTTTCTTTGATTTCCGCAAACCAGGCCGGGTGCGTAAAATCGCCTGTCCCAATCACGGTAATCCCTTTTTTCCGGCCCCAATAGGCGAGATTTTCAAAGTCCAGGTCCCGGCTCGTGGCACGGGAATATTTGGAATGAATATGAAGGTCCGCGTAAAATCGCATGAGAAATTATACTATAAACCGGATGCCGTTAGGACGCTGAATCTTTTTGATTCAGCATTGCTTCGGCAGAAACTTGTTGTTTCTGTCCGAGCTAGGGAGAGGTTAAAAATAATCACATCCCCCGCGAATGGCCCCATAACCGCACTTGCTCAAGGCTAAAGGATTAAGTTATAATTCCACCATTATGAAGTTGGACAGGCCTGAGCGAACAGGGTAAAGATAAGCGAGCCGCAAAGCTCGCTTTTTTTGTACCCATTTACATCGGATGATTTAGAAAGTTGACTTGCGGACACCGCAAAAAAATCATGAAAAATAAGATAAGTTCTCAGCTTCAATTAGTGATAATAGCCTTTCTGATTTTCACTTTCTCAGGGTGTGCCATGAAAACAAATCAGGCTTCGTTCATGGTACATGATCCACCCGCAGTATTAAAATGTGGCAACGCTTTGGATGATTCACTTGCGCTTATCCCTCTGATAGACCGCCGGCCTGCGGAAGAAATTAAGGGAAAGAAGCCGAAAGGCGTGTTCTTGCTCGTTTGGAATCAGCGGATCGGAGATTATGTCACGTCCAACAAAAGCTTTCTTGAACCCCATCAGGAGGGCATGGCCGACCGCCTGGCCGCTGCGATTTCCCGGACCAATTGTTTTTATGAAGTCAAAACAGTGAATGCGAAGCTGCCAAACCAGCCTACTCCCGATGATTTTCTTCCCGTATTGGCTGAAGAAAAGGTTCGTTATGTCCTTGTGGGAGAGATCCAGCACTTTTATGGAAAGCAGCACCAAAAAGCTTACTATCTGCTCATCCCTGCGCTTTGGGTCAATCTTTTCTTCGGGAACAACCGGGTCGATACAGCGGTCGGGAAGACCGAAATATTATTCACTCTTTATGATGCCAAGACCGGATCAGAAGTCTGGCGTTCCAATATCCAGAGTGAAAAATCCTCCGCGATGGCGGGGTCGTACCCGCAAATGGCCATGCAATCCTTTGCCGAAGTAAGCGAAAAACTTGCCAACCAACTTTATGATGTTGCCCAATCCCGCCAATAATTCGCTTCGACTAAAATTCGCCCTCCAAATAGCAAAATGTGTCCTTGCCGTTTTATTCATCGCCGGGTGTGCGGGACAGCGTGAATTTTCCCAGCCGGCCGTTGCGGGGAAGGATATTATTTTGGAAGTGATCCCGGATAAAACTCACGTTTATCCGGATGAAAAAATAGTACTCCGTTATGTCCTGTCCACGCGCCGGGATACCCGCTACGAAGGATTTAGCGATGAGGCCCGTTTCCCTGACTTTTGGCTGCAAGACGTCGCATTGCCGCCTCTGACAACTTTGACGATGGCAGTCATCACGCGCAATGATAAAAAATATGTGACCTTGACCATTGCAAAAAAAAGTATCTTTCCGATGTCCCCGGGTCAAAAAAAGATATTCCCCGGTACCATTAAGCTCGCCTACACGAAATTGTTGACTTTCTCTGAAAAACTCTCGACCCCGCTCTTTTCTGATAGGATAAAACGCTTCGATATGATGATTGAAGCAAACCCCGTGGATATTTGGGTTAAACCTTTTCCTGAGAAGAATGTCCCCCCTTCATTCACAGGTTCCTTCGGAAGATATTCTATGCAAGTCAAATTAAAGGATGAAGAAAGGACGCGAAGCGGAGAAATCTTGTTAAGCGTCAAAATCGAAGGGGATGGAAATTTTGCAAAATTAACATTGCCGGAAGTTGACTGGGGGCCGGACTTAAAATTACTTCATACCGGAGAAAACTGGGAGGTTAATCCGGCATGGGGCAAAGAAACTAACGAGGGCTCTAAGATCTTTGACGTTACGCTGGCCGCTCAAAGAACGGGCCAAATTAAGATCCCTTCTGTGGTGTTTTCATTTTTTAGCCCTGCCCGAAATAACTTTGAAACCTTGACAGGACCTGAAATCGTAGCTAACGTTGAAAATCTGTCAACCCCTTCCGAAACAAAAGATCTAAACGATCAAACAGCGCAAAAAGCGGTTGTCATTTTAGTTGACGCCTCAGGATCGATGCTGGCACAGGACTTTGCACCGAAAGATCGTCTTACGGCGGCTAAAAAGGCAACAAAAGAGGTGCTTTTAAATTATCCCGATACCCTTGTGGGAGTGAAAGCCTTTGGCAGAAATGTGGTGTCTGTCTATCCTTTGTCCCGGCCGAGCGGTCAATTCGATGCCGCTATCGACGGGATTGCCGTTAACTTGGTGGTTGATGGCACGGCTATCGGGAGTGCGATTTATGAGGGTGTTAAAGATTTGGTTCACAAGATTCCTAAGGAAATCAAGAAATCGCTCATCCTCGTGACTGACGGGTCATACAATAGCGGCTTTATGGACCCCCTGACGGCCGCTCAAATGGCAAAAGAAAAGAATATTCCAATCCATACCATTGCAATGGGACAAGGGGGCCTTGTCCCATTCCCCATCCAAGATCCTAAAAAAGGTTTGGTCATTATTAATGCAGAAGTGAAGGTCGATGAAGCAACGCTTAAAGAAATTGCGACTTTGACCGGAGGCCAATACTTCAGGGTGCGCAACGAGGGCGAGCTGCAATCAGCTTTAAACAATATCCGAAATTTATAAATAAGGAAAACCCGGACGCCATTACCAGAGAGAGGTTAAAAAAATCTAACGTCTCCTGTGGATGGCGCCCTGGTTTTGCCGCAGAAAAAATAAAAATGTTTCGATTTCTAACCGTTTCATTTCTTTGTCTAATTAGCACCGCAACTACAGGGTGTTTCATGCCAGATATGAAATTTGAATATAATGATGAAGGCCGTACGTCGAGGCTTCATCGTTATATGCAAATGCAAGCTGAAGCTGCTGGGGTTTCGGTTTTACTTATTCAAAGGGTGGATCAACAAATGCAATCATGGGGATATGATTTGAGGATGTTTAGCCGTTTAGTTGCAAAGCAAGGCAATAATTACCTTTTTGATTACCAACCCAGGGGTGGGTACACGTACGATCGATTATTGTTGCTTGTAGATCAAGAAGGCAATCTTATTAAATATTCATTACAGGCTGGTGCAATTGATCAAAATTATCACGATCAAATTAAAAGTTCACGGTTTAATAAAACAAACAGTCCTGACTATTATTTGCCTGGTGTGCCTCATGAGAAAAAGGGTCAAGTTAGCACACCTTTCTCTTGGGAAGATCAGGTTGACTTTCGTGGACATGGTTATAATAGTGAAGAACATCTCATCGGAAACTATGTCAGAAACAGTTAGAGTTTCGCCGTTTCGCGCGTAAATACCGTACGCCGTGTCCTGTAACGAACGCATAATCAACTTTTATTTTATAAGGATTGATGCTATGAAACAACAAAAGGTCAGCGCTATCTCTTCTTTTATCGACATTGTAAGAATTGCAATTGCGCTGGTTTTTTATTTTATCTGTATTGATCAGACATTTGCAGAAGATGGAATAGTCAACATAGTACATTCAAAAAACTCGACTGTTCAAATTTCAAGCAATCTCCTTAATTCGAAAGGGAGTGGTTCCTTATTTAATAATGGTTATGTAATAACAGCTTTTCACGTAGTTGCAAGAATTGCGAAGGATAATCAAAATAGGATATCATGGAATATACCGTCTGATTTACTTGTAACTTTTCCCAATGGCGAGAGGATCAAGGCAGATTGCGTTTCATTACCTACTGAAACTGAGCCAGACCCATTACTTTATGATTTTGCCATCCTTAAATTGAGAAAAAATCCTAAGGACAACTGGCAGTCAGTGGTTTTGGCAGAACACCCAGAAGCGATTGAAGTTGGCGATGAAGTTGTTTTCTCCGGCTATCCTCTTGCAACACCTGGCATGGTCACTCATAGAGGCATGGTTTCTGGTTTTGATATTCAAAAAAAGCTCATTTTTATTCAGGCACCAATAAATAAAGGTAATTCAGGTGGAACAGTTTTAAATCAAATTGGTGAGGCAATCGGGATAATAAATATGAGAGAAGGTGGCATATCAAAGGGGTTATCTGATTTGACTGATCACATTGATAGAACAAGTAAAAACGGTTCAGTGAAAATAATGGGTGTTGATCCGTTACAATCTACTCGGGCAATTATCGAAACTTTAGACCGATACATTAGTACGGGTATTGGATATACGGTGTCTATTAAATTTTTAAAAGATTATCTCACGAAACACCCTCTAGAAAACAAAAACTGAATATCAATTTGAGTCAAATTCAGTACGCTCCAGAAATTATTCATGGCATTTTTAATAATATTAAAAGATAACTGGAAGGGTGTTTGTCTTGGCTTATTGCTCGTCTTTCTCATCATTGCCATACCGGCAGGGCTGATTTCGAGAGAAGCAGAAATCGGTGAGGACTATCTTCGGCTCGCGCATTACGGAAAGATCATTGAGGGCCGCATTGTCGAATATAAGCCATACCGGTTTGTTCACCAGAGTAGTAAGCGGGGTGCTGAGGAAGAAGAGGGAATGACGGCTGCTATCGAATATCGGGATAGAATAGGTGAAAAACAAATTTTATATGAGACATGGCCGGGAATTGTTGACTCTAAGGCAGAAGATAAAATAGATGAAATCATGATGCTTTATTATTTACCGTCAAACCGGCATGTTCAGGCTGCTACCATCAGCAACCCTCGACTCCAGATAGTTCTGAAATCTTTGGGAAAGCAGGCAGAGCCAACAGGCCCGCATTAAATGACTATTTTGTTGAGGAATACAACATTAAACGTTCCAGCGCAGAAATATCTTGCGATCTTTCTTGTTCTAATCTTTGCGGGATGTGCGCGGTTGGCTGGAAACTATGCGCCAAACATCCCCCTAGAAAAGCTCAAGGAGAAAGGGATGCTGGTCGGCCGGCTCACGCTGAAAGATGAAAAACGGGGCACGGAGGTAGGTAATTTTTGGATGATGAATGTAAAACCGGAATTTTCGAAAAAGAGCTCAAAATGGAGAACCGCTTCCGCCATGGTAACAAATTCTGATGACGGCTATTTTGTTATTGCCGTCAAACCCGATACTTACACCTTAAGATCTTTCGATTTTTCACCCGGTTTTGCACGCCCCATGACAAGCTGGATGAGCGTTTGCTGTTTCGATCGATATAATCAAATCGAGATTGGCGCAGGTGAGGTAGTTTATATCGGAGATATTCATTTGCGCATAAAAGCTAAGCCCAAAAAGCAGCAGTTGAAAGAAGCGCTTGGAACAGGGCCGTTAGCGCCCGTGCTTGTGATAGCTGCGTTGACAAATGATGATGAGTATCTTGAAATAGAGATAACCGACAATTTTGAAGATTCGGCCCGCCATTTTGAGGAAAAAGGCAATATAAAAAGAGATATTTTGCTTAAGAGGCTTTTAGTCTAAACAGATGGCTACTATATTGCGTTGTTTTCTAGTTTGCCATTTTGTCGCGTTATTCACTTTAGGGTGTGCCGACGGGCCCATTTTAAATGACGTTCATTCCCAGCTGAATCCCACGCGCGTATCGCAAATCTTTTATCCCACCTCCACGGAAGACGTGGTCAAGATCGTCAAACAAGCAAAGGCAGAAAATAGAGCGGTCAGCATTTCGGGATCCAGGCACGCCATGGGGGGCCAGCAGTTTGGACGGGACACCTTTCATATCAGCACTTCGAAAATGAATGACGTACTTAGCTTCGACCGGAAAAAAGGAATCATCCGTGCCGAGGCCGGAATCGAATGGCCGGATCTGGTGCAATATTTGCTTAAAAATCAAACGGGCGAAACTACCCAATGGGCAATTGTCCAAAAACAAACCGGCGCTGACAAACTGAGTCTTGGAGGTGCTCTTGCTGCAAACATCCATGGGCGTGGCATTCGCTTCAAACCCATCATTCAGGATGTTGAGGCTTTCACCCTGGTCAATGCCGAAGGTGAAGTCCTTAACGTAAGCCGGACTGAAAACCCTGAACTTTTCCGTCTAGCGATCGGGGGCTATGGGCTTTTTGGCGTAATTACAACGATCGACCTTCGGTTGATGCATCGGGTTAAGCTCCAGCGCGTTGTGGAAGTTGTCCAGTTGGATGCGCTGCGGGAGAAAGTTAGCCAGCGTTTTACCGAAGGATTTCTCTATGGGGATTTCCAATATAAAACAGATGAGCAAGCCAATGATTTTATGCGAGTGGGTGTTTTTTCGAGTTACCGCCCGATCCCGCTTTCACAACCTATGCCCGCAACGCAAAAGAGATTATCTAAGGAGAATTGGTACGACCTTATGGTGCTTGCACACAGATAAGGCAAAGGCCTTTGAACATTACTCGAGTTACTATCTGACGACGAATAGGCAGATATACTGGTCTGACTTGCATCAAATGAGTGAGTATCTGGAGGACTATGTGGAATACCTTAAAAAAGTTCGTCCCGACCTCCCGGATGGATCTCTGATGATTTCTGAAATTTATGTTCCGCGTGACCGAATGGCCCGGTTTATTTCCCAGGTGATTGAAGACAACCGTACGCATCATTTCAATATTGTTTATGGCACGATGCGTTTGATAGAACAGGATGAAGAAAGCTTTCTGGCTTGGGCAAAGGAAAATTATGCCTGTATTATTTTTAACCTGCGGGTTGAACATACACGAAAAGGGATAAACAAAGCCGAACGCGATTTTCAGAAACTCATTGACCGCGCCCTTGACCTGGACGGTTCTTTTTATCTCACGTATCACCGATGGGCCCGAAAAGACCAACTGGAACGCGCCTATCCACAATTTGTTGATTTTCTAAAATTAAAACTTCAATATGATCCTGAAGAGCGTTTTCAGAGCGAGTGGTACCGTCATTATAAAAAGATGTTCGCTGAAGAGATCGCAGAGAAACCAGACGCCGTTAGGACGCTGAATCTTTTGTGATTCAGCATTGCTTCGGCCTAATCCCAATGATTAGGCACGTCATCGTGTCGGCTATTGATAGTCTGCAATGGTGACGGCAGAAACTTGCATTTGCCGCCTACCCCACTTCACTTCGTTACGGGGACAGCAAAAGACGCGATGCGGCAAATACTGCTTGTGCGGATTTCGACATCCGCTACAGCGCGTTGTTTCTGTCCGAGCTAGGGAGAGGTTAAAAGCAACCTGGTGTCTCCCTGCGCCTGCCCGCCGTGCTGTGTGGCGGAAACGGTATTCTGTAATGAAAAATCGAAGGTTTATCAACCAAGCTCCTGTGATATACTTTCTTTGCACAGAAGATCAAATTCGTGGAGGATAAAATGACGATTACAGACAGAATCCAAGTAAATTCAAAAATTATGATGGGTAAGCCCGTCATTAAAGGTACCCGCGTAACCGTTGAACTTATTCTTCGTAAGCTCAGCGAAGGCGCTACGGAAAGCGGCCTTCTGGATGCCTATCCACGTCTGACCGTAGAAGACATTCAAGCGGCGATCCGTTATGCCGCTGATACAGTCGCTCATGAAGAAACTGTGATACTCACCAGATCCAAATAACCTGCCTTCGTTCAACAATGCGATTTCTAGCCGATGAGAGTTGTGACTTCAGTGTTGTCCGCGCCTTACGTGAAGCGGGTCACGACGTTTCGGCCATCTCAGAAATATCTCCTGCTGCAGAAGATGCCGAAGTCATTAAAAAAGCTCTCAATGAAAAAAGAGTATTATTAACCGAAGATAAAGATTTTGGACAACTCATGCATGCTCATGGTGAAAAAGCTTATGCTGTTATTTTCATACGGTATCATGCTCGCAGCAGAAAGCATCTTGCCCATGACATTGTTCGACTGACAAAGCTCCATGGAAAAAAATTGGCTGGTTGCTTTGTTGTTGTAGAGCCAGGACGTATTCGATTCTCCCGCCCTTGATTCTGAACTGCAAAAAGAATAGCTAAAACAGTTCCAAAACAGTTCTGCTTCTTCGGGGGACAGGTATTGCACGCACTTGCCGGTGATTGGATAGAGGCGTATAATTTGCCCGCGAATTTTTTTTGCCCACCTTGAGTTAGTGGTTTAGCAAGCCACATTAATTTAATAAAAAGAGGAAGTACCATGCGTCTGACGAAGCTCAATCAATTGATGACTGACGGCGCAGTGGTCCAAGGCGTTCGATTTATTATCTGCGCGGTATCCTGGAAGGGATGAAAAGCGGGAGATAGTCGAAATTTCAACTGAAATTGCTATAATGATCCAAACCCTGGGTTAACTGAATGATTCTGACAGAGCAAAAAAACGTTGTTACCGGTACACAGCCGGAAAAATTTTGGAAAATTGTTTCCCCGATCGCGGCCTTGATTCTGGGCATTCTCTTTTGCGTCATCGTTTTATGGGGCGCAGAGCTTGCGTTGCGTTGGTTTGATGTTGCCGGAAGCCCCTATAAAAAACATTATCCAAAAGGCTATTTTGTCATCAATGAGCATGGGATCACGGGAACATCCCCCGGGAGCCACCGTGTTTATACAGAGAACCTGAAGACAGAAAAAGTCATTTATGATGTCATTTATTCCTTTGATGCTTACGGGTGGCGCGTCACCCCGGTTATAAATGAAAAGGAAAAGCACCAGTTTTTATTATTTTTGGGCTGTTCTTTCACCCTTGGCGAAGGCGTTCACGAGAATGAGACGCTTGCTTATTATACGGCTCAATTAGCAAGCGATTATGATCCTTATAACTACGGGTTTCATGGCAACGGCCCGTTTGATATTCTTGCAAAGTGGGAAACCGAGGATCTCTCGAAACAGGTCAAAGAAAAAAAAGGGATTATTTTATATACTTTTATCGATAATCACATTCGCCGCCTCGTAGGCTCCACAGCTCTTATCGAATGGAATAAAGACCGGGTTTATTACCGCGCCGCAAAATCCGGGGAATTGATCCGGGCGGGAAGTTTTATGTCCGCAAGGCCGTTTTTAATGAAGACCTATAAATTTTTATCCGAACTCCGCCTGTTAAAAGTATTTAAAATTGAAATCCCGGGCGAGATAAGAAATAAAGATATCGAGCTTGCGGCGCGCGTGATTGAGGCCATTCAACATCGTGCAGCTGAACAATTTCCTGGCACCCCATTTTATGTCGTTTTTTACCCGAGAATGGAGTATACGAAAAAGTTGATCCCTTATCTGGAAAAGAAAAACATCCGGTATTTAGACTATTCGCAATTATTTAACCGGCGCAAGCCTGAATATTATTTGTCCGAAGAGGATAAGCACCCTTCCGCCCTTGCCTATCAAACCCTTGCCCGGGCGATTGTGAAGGATCTCAACTTACGGTAATATTGAAAAAAACAGAAAGGATTTTTTATGGAAAATGAAAGCATGCAAAAGTCACCGATAGCGGGAACTATTTTTAGGGTCGCGTGGCTTTCCATCCTGCTTGGGGTTGGGATGGAAGTGATCCTGCTTGGCATTGCCGCGGGCTTTGGCAAGCTGCCAGGAGTCAAGGCCGTGATCGCGGACCTGGTCCAAAAAATTTCCTGGTCCACGATTGTCTGCGCGGGGCTTGCGCTTGGGACTCTGGTTTCGAAACTTCGCGCACCGGTCATGGGCCTGGCCGGGCTCTTAGCGGCGCCAATCGCTTTTAATGTTGCCCGTGCGCTGCACAAAACCGCAACCCAGGTGCTTACGGTGACAGGTCCTGCGGCCGCGGGCCCGTCGCCTTTTCTCTTGGCCTCAATCAAGGCCGCGCAATACGCGGTCTTCGGATATGTCCTTGGTCTCCTTAGCCGCAAAGGGTCAGCCAATATTTTGTCGTATGTCCTGACCGGCGTTTTTATGGGACTCACTTTTGGCGGCCTGATCGTGTTCCTTAGCGTTCAGCAATCACAAACACCTGTGCCGCTGATTGGTTTGATTTCACGCTCGGCGAATGAACTTATTTTCCCCATTGGCTGTGCACTTGTGCTCTACGCAGCTCAGCATCTAAGCCTTGCCGGTGCTAAAGAGACGCAAACTCCGTGAAGCAAAATAGAAATATCCAACGCTGTCCGTGGGGCAAATGGGGTGACCCCCTTTATGTGGAATATCACGATAAAGAATGGGGTGTGCCAGCGTATGATGACCGCGTCATTTTTGAATTCCTTTTGCTTGAAAGCGCGCAGGCCGGCCTTTCGTGGGAGACGATTTTAAGAAAGCGGGAAGGATACCGGAAAGCGTTCCGGCAATTTGATCCCCAAAAAGTTGCAAAAATGACGCCGCGCGATGCGGCCCGGCTTTTAAGGAACCCAAAGATTATCCGTAACCGCCTAAAAATTAAATCCGCGATCAATAACGCCAAGTGTTTTCTGGAAGTTCAAAAAGAGTTTGGCAGTTTTAGCCGTTATATCTGGCAGTTTGCGGGAGGCAAGCCGGTTGTAAACAAACGCAAACATTTGAAAGACTATCCCGCCCAAACTAAAGAATCGGAAGCGCTGGCCAAAGACCTTAAAACCCGGGGCTTTAAATTTTTGGGCCCGGTAGTTTGCTACGCGCATATGCAGGCCACTGGGCTCGTGAACGACCACACTGTGGATTGCTTCCGTTACAAAGAAGTCCGAAAGAAAGGGCGGTCAATGTTATGAATCCATTTTTAATGGTTTCTATTTTTATTTTCATGATGGCTTTGCTCACGCCTTGCGCATCCACAGCCGAACCCGCTTCAACTTCTGAAGCCCAGGAGGAGTCAAAAGAGCTTGGGTTTCGATTACTTGATCTGGGACAAATACAAGAATGTGAAACCCTGGAAGGAAGCCAAGAAATCTGCGGAACGTGGGCTTGGGACCGCAAGACACAGGCCTTCAATGCCACTTGGCAAAACGGTGTCACGGCCGAATTAAAAGTAGAAAAAATGGAGAGCGGTGAAATCGTGCTCCTGCGCCGCAATTTGTCAGGGCCGTTTGTGGGTTCGAGCGTGCGTTACTTTGGTTTTAACGCCGGCAGCACGATTGAAGGTGATGTCGCCGTTCAATTGCTTAAAGGCACGATCATTGGGGGATCTCCTGGTTCTCCTTCCGGCGGTACCTGGCACGCCCGCTCGCATTTCCTCCTTGATCTTGGCCAGCCCGAATAAGCAATATTTGGCTTTAATACCGGGAATCCCGGTATATTGACAAACTACCGGGAATCCCGGTATAGTCCCTGTCGTGAAAATACACCTGCCCAATAGTGCATGTCTCGGAAGCCCGGAATAAGCCAAAAAGGTACTGAGGATGCACCGATTTCTTGCCGTTTTTTTTTGGATATTCTTATTTACTGCCGCCGGATGTGCGTCGACCGAGGTGCTTTCGCTTAAAGACCTTCCCGCTGCGGGGGACCGCGCCAAGACCCAGGAAGATGATGATGTCCGGGTGACAGTGACCGTCCTGACTAGAAAGGAATCCCGCGCGCTTTTCGGTGTGCCGCTCGCCAAATACGGCATTCAGCCTGTCTGGATTGATATTGTCAACAAAGGTGCAGCGCCTTATTATTTCTACCAGCGGTTCGTGGATGAAAATTATTTTTCACCGGAAGAGGCTGCTCACCTCAGCCGTTACCGGATTTTCAGGCAGGGTTATTTATTTTCCCTTCCTTCCATGCTGATGCTCCCGGTCAATATTTTCCGCTACAGCTACCTGAACGAAGAGATGGCGGAAGATTTCCACGAAAGGGCGATCCAAAATACCATTGTGCTTCCGGAAGAAGGGAGCGCCGGATTTATTTTTACGCCGCTCGACAAAGGCACGAAAAAAGTTCGGATCCGCCTGTTGGGACAGGACACGGAAAAGAACATGCTTTTTACAATCAATGTCCCGGATATCAAACAGGATTACAAAAAATCGGACGTTCAAAATCTTTATACTCACAAGGATCTTGTCGATCTGAATTTACAGGATTTGCAGCGTAAACTTGAAACCATGGAATGTTGCACGGCCAACCGGCAGGGGACGCGGACAGGCGACCCTATGAATCTTGTGATCATTTCCGGATTCCAGAGTTTGCTCGATACCTTTACCCTCGCCCAGTGGGACGAGACCGAGGCCTTGAGTTTCGCCTCGGCCGGGCGCATGATGAATGCTTTTCTCACCGGCAGCGAATACCGCTATTCTCCAGTCAGCAGTCTTTATTTTCAGGACCGCAAACACGATGTGGCCTTTCAGAAAACGCGCGACAATATTGACGAGCGTCTGCATCTGCGTTTGTGGCTCACGCCTTACACCGTCAATGAAGTGCCCGTCTGGGTGGGGCAGATCAGCCGCGATATCGGCATCCGCCTTACGCGCAGGACCTGGAATTTGACAACGCATAAAATTGATCCGGATATTGATGAATCGCGGGACTATCTTTTTGCTGATCTGTCGGTGGCGCAAAGACTCAGCCGTTTCGGCTATGTGTCAGGCGTGGGAGAAGCCGCGCGCACGTTGCCCCGCCGTAATCTTACGGGCGATCCCTTTTATACGGATGGCCTTCGGCTTGTCATAGAGCTGACGGACTCCGATACAAAGCCGGTCTTTATGGGCTGGAAATTCCCCCTTGATGCGGTGGAACACAGTACTGAGAGGACCTAACAAAACTGTCATCCTCCGGCTTGACCGGGGGATCCATCGATTGGATTCCCGCTTTCGCGGGAATGACACGAACCTTTTGTTAGGTACCGTTGATTTATAAGCGAGGCATGTGATGTTGACGGACCCTTGGGTCTGGATTCTTGTGACAATGACGGGTTTTGGGCTTTGCGCTTTTTTACCCGTTCTGATCCAGGATGACAGGTTACTTAAGAAAATAAACTGGCTGATTTTAATTCCGGTGAGTTTAATTTTAATCCTCTACGCCTATCCCGTGGGCTTGCAGGTTTTTGCCCAATGGGCCCTTCGCCGCTAAACTATATCACGGGACTCAAATGCCAAAGGACAAGACGAATTCAATGGACAAAGGCGCGCAGCCGCTCGATAAAATTTTGAAGGAGCTCGGGCTTCAAAACAGTGACCTTGTTGAAAAATCACCGGACCAGCTGACCCATAAAATGGTGGCCAAGGGACGCAAGGGCCGACGGCTGACTTTAAATGCTCAACTCAAGATTCTGCGCGCGCTGAATGCCCGCGGCCTTGAAAAACAATATATCCTTTCGGACCTTTTTAATTATGGCGCTGATTAGCTTACACTCACGCCCATGCGTGAGTGCCGTTCTGGGATAACGTGAGGTTCTCCTCAGAACTGGCAAGATTATTTATGATAAGGAAAAAAGATGGCTCTAGTTAGCTTACAAGAAATAACACTGGCTTTCGGCGGGCCGCTGCTTTTTGACCGCCTGAGCCTGCAGCTTGAAGCCGGCGAGCGCGTGGCGCTCCTGGGCCGTAACGGCGTGGGCAAAACCACTTTGATGAAAGTGATGTCCGGTGAGCTAAAAGCCAATGAAGGCCTGGTGGTTTATCAAAAAGGTATTTGCGTCACGCATTTGCAACAGGAAGTGCCGTCAGGGATTACCGGCAACTTGTTTGACCTCGTGCTTTCCGGGATGGGTGAACGCGTCAAACTTTTAAGCGATTATCATCATGTCAATCACCGCCTTCAGACCGAATACAGCGAACAGCTGATGAACGAACTGGGCCGTCTGCAGCATGAAATGGATCACAGCGGCGGGTGGGAGACGAACCGCCAGGTTGAGGATGTGATAGCCCAAATGAAACTCGATCTGGAGAGCCTTTTCGAAAATTTATCCGGCGGCGAAAAAAAAAGGGCGATGCTGGCCAGGGCGCTTGTGCTAAAGCCGGAAGTCCTTTTGCTTGACGAACCCACCAACCATTTGGATATCGAATCCATTGACTGGCTGGAAGGGTTTTTAAAAGAGTACGCCGGCACGGTTATTTTTGTGACGCATGACAGGATGTTCATGCAGCGGCTTGCCACCCGGATCATAGAACTTGACCGCGGCAAGCTTTTCAACTGGGCTTGTGATTACAAAACCTTTTTGGAACGCAAACAAATGGCGTTGGACGCGGAAGCGAGCGAACGCGCCCAATTTGAAAAAAAACTGGCGCAGGAAGAAATCTGGATCCGCCAGGGCATTAAAGCCCGCCGTACCCGTAATGAAGGCCGTGTCGTGGCGCTTGAAAGGCTGAGGGCGCAAAAAAAAGCCCAGCGCCAGGTCATGGGCAAGGTGCGCATGCAGGCGCAGGAAGCCGACCGCTCCGGCCAGCGGGTAGCCAAGGCCGAACATTTGGGCCACGCTTACGGGGAAAAATGTTTGATCCGGAATTTTTCGACCGAGATCATGCGCGGCGATAAAATCGGTGTAATTGGGCCTAACGGTTGCGGCAAAACCACGCTGCTGCGTATCCTGTTGGGCCAGCTTCCGCCTCAAAAAGGAACGGTACTTATTGGCACGAATCTCGAAATTGCTTATTACGATCAGCTCCGCGAACAGCTGGATGAAAACAAATCCGTCCTCGAAAACGTATGCGGCTCAGGCGATACAGTGACAATCAACGGCCGGTCCCGGCATGGGCTGGGCTATTTGCAGGATTTTCTTTTTTCTCCGGAACGCGCGCGCACGCCGGCGCGGGTTTTGTCAGGAGGGGAGCGCAACCGTCTTTTCCTGGCGCGGCTTTTTACCAAACCTTCCAATTTGCTTGTGATGGATGAACCCACCAATGATCTGGATGTCGAGACCCTGGAACTTTTGGAAGAATTGCTGGTCGAGTATTCCGGCACGCTTCTTTTAGTGAGCCACGACCGCGCATTTTTAAATAATGTCGTGACGTCGACGATTGTGATGGAAGGCAATGGCGTGGTAAGCGAATATGCCGGCGGCTATGATGATTATTTAATTCAATCTCAAGCAAAACGCGGCGGTTCCCTGCCCGTTGGCTTGCAGGCGGGCGTACCCGGTGGGAAAACACCCCCGAAAGTTTCAGCGCCGGCCAAAAAGCCGGGTATCGCGGGCCTATCCTCAGAGGAAAGGCGCGAACTTGCGAAGCTCCCTGAAAAAATCCAGAAGCTTGAAGTTACCCAAGAAAAAATTTATGCCCTCCTCGGCGATCCCGCTTATTACCAGAAAGACCCCGGAGAAATTTCCAAAACCCAGCAGCAGGCGGATGCCCTTGCCCGGGAAATCCAGCAGCTCTACGCCCGCTGGGAATATCTGGAAGGGTTGAAATAACTAAAACGCAGTATCAACATGAGCAGGCAGATTTAACACAAGGAGAATCATAATGGCGAATATCCCGAAACCCGATCCTCAAACGGCATTGAAATATTTTCAGCAGAAGCTTGACTGCACGACAGGCCCGATTGAAGTCAGTCATTGGCTCGAAGAAAAGGCGCCGGTTCAAGTTATTGATGTCCGGCGGCCTGAAGATTACAGCAAAGGGCATATTCCAGGGGCGATTAATTTACCGCGTGACCAATGGGAAAGCGCCAAGGGCGTTGCCAAAGATAAGACGAACATCGTTTATTGTTATTCCCAAACCTGTCACTTGGCTGCGGCGGCTGCGGTTGTTTTGGTCAAAAAGGGTTTTTCGGTGGTGGAGCTTGAAGGCGGATTTAATACCTGGCTCAAAGCCAAACTCCCCATAGAATCTTAAGAGACTCGATCATCGTTGATTTGTGGGGGTCCTGCCACCACCGCTTCCCCAGGATTTTCGCAAAATAACTTTTCACACATAAACCTGGGTATTGTGAACACGACAGGGAGTGGGAATGTCCCCTAAACATTTTGACGTGCCTTTGCTGCCAGAGTTGGCTAGTGTGAAAAGTTCTTTTCCTCAAACCTGGGGACGCCCCTCGGTGGCGTCACCCCCACGAATCTTGGCATGCTTGCGCTGGCAGGACCCGCGCATAATCTGGGGAAATCAAAAGAAGTCGTTGATTTGTGAGGCGGGGCAGAATAAGATAATTTAATGCGTTTCCTCATCTATATTCTTTTATTGGGTTCGATCTTCTATCTTTTGTGGTTTTGGAGCCGAAAGCAGGAAGCCGCTTCTGTACCTGGGGGCCAGACGCCTGTGAAATCCCGCAACCGTTTCCGGGGAAAAAAGAACCCCTTTGAAATGTGGGTCCAGGTGTATGAAACGGCATCGCTTGAAGAGGCCCGGGTCTTTCAGGCGCGGATTCAGGAAGAAGAAATCGACTGCATTATTTATGAGCAAGGCAAGAAGGATATCCACGGCAATTCTTCGAAAGGGATTGGTATTGCGGTCCCGAAGACCGCGGTGCCGCATGCGCAGGGGGTTATTAGCCGGATGCCCGTCTAAAATCAGGAACCAAAATGCCCATTCAAAAACAGCTTTCTGTTTTCATGCCGAACCGCCCCGGTGTCCTTGCTAAAACCTGTTCCATTCTCTCCGAAGCCGGCGTTAACATTTTAGCTATGGCTGTCCACGATACCGTTGACAACGCCGTGGTCCGGTTTCTTGTCGATCATCCCACCAAAGCGCTTTTACTCCTCGAGCAGGAAGGCCTTTATGTGCTGGAGCAGGAAGTCGTCGTTGTCGAAGTGGACAATCACCCCGGTGAGCTTACCCGCATTTCGCAGGCCCTTGCCGAGGCCGATATCAATATTGCCTACGCCTATTGCACCGCCACGCATAATCAGGAGTGCGGCTGCCTCGTGTTAAAAACCGACCAACCGGAACGCACCCTCGAAATCCTCAGCCGTTAATTTTCATAACAATCACTAACTATTAGTAGCAACTGATAACAGAGAAAATTTTATTTCCACTAAGCATTTGATTTTTTAAGCATCATCAGTTACTTTTAAGTTTTGCAAACAATACAAAAAGTTATTCGATTCCCTATCACCAAGCACCTATGTTAATAAAAAAAACCATCGCAATTGTTACCTTAACTTTATTCATTTTGACTCAATTGGCCCATAATGGCTCAGCCGAAACGCTAAGTTTTATTCTCCATTCAGCCGAGGTCAAGAATGTACCGGCCCTGTATCCTTTTATCCCGCCGGAATTAGGGACCATCCAAGAACTTGTCACTGGATCATCACCCGCCATTGTTCATATTCAAACCGCCCACGGTCATTATGAAAGTCAGAAGAAAATTCAAAAAATACTTCATCTTTTAAAAGGGCAAGGTTTCAAACTGCTCTTGCTTGAAGGAACCTCATTTAAACTCGAGCCGCATTTGCTTCGTTTTTTCCCCCGCCGTAAAGATTTATCAATGAAAGTCGCGGATGACCTTGTCCGAAAGGCCGTCATGAAGGGTTCTGAGCTTTTTTTAATGGAGGCCCCGGAGGTCGAGGCCTATGGGATCGAAACGCTTAAACCTTATCGTGAAAATGTACGCCTTTTTAGAAAAGTTATCACGCAAAAGCAAAAGGCCGGCATATTTCTTCATAAAATGGATCTTCAAATTAAGCGGCTTACCAGCCCTTATTTGAATAAGGATCTAAAACGCTTTCTTAGAAAAGTGGAAGATTATGAATCCGGACAGATTTCGTTTGCCGATTGGATTGCCTATCTGCGGGAAATGGCAAGGCGTCATTCAAGAACGGACTTTGCCGACCCTGCGCACCAGCTGGATTGGCCAATGCTTATGCGGGTTTCCAAGCTCAAAGAATTGGAATCCTCCCTGGACCCCGGGAAACTGATTTCTCAAAGGAAGGCGTTTCTAAAAACAATCGCGCCATATTTCCAAAGAGGCCGGGTGGAAAATCGTGAAACATTCCGGCAAATAGAAAGGCTTCTTTCTATGCCTCTATCCGACAGCCATCTTCCCGATCCACAGACGGGTTTGCTTTTTGAAAATATGATCTCTATGCTTCCACAGGGTTTCCGATTTTCTGATTATCCGCAAGTTGTTTATTGGATAGGTCATTTGATTCTTCAAAGTGAATTAAAAAGCGAACCCTTGTTGGCTGAGGTAGAAGAATGGGAAAAGCGGGTTGCGGAAGCGTTGTCGAAAACAAAGGCCGAAAAGGAACTTATATCGCTTTTTAAAGATTATCGATTATTAAGAAAACTTTTTGCTCTTGAGCTGACTCCCGAGGACTATCAAAAACTTCGCCAAAGAACGAAAGAAACCCGGCCTCAAAAAATCATTCAGAGGTTGCTTGCCCTTAATCGGGGAAAACAGGTGCAGGATACGGAATTCCCGTGGATCCAGGGAATCGGGAAACTCTACAAACTGGCGCTTGCCTTTTACGACGGTGTTAAGAAACGGGATGAATGGATGATTCAAAATATCGAAAAAAAACTGAAAGAAACCAAGGAAGAAAAAACGGTCGTCATCACAGGCGGTTTTCATGCCCAGCCTTTTTTTCAACATTTCAAAGCCCGTGGTTTCTCGTATGCCTTGATTGCTCCGAAAATAACAACAGTCGAAGGCGGCCAGGCTTATCACGAAGCAGTTTTGCAAAGCCCAAAAAATCTGCTCTTGGAATCAACGCTTGAAACCCCTTTTCCGTACAGTGTGCCGTATGCGAACGCGAAGCAGGAGAATCTCAATCCTGCCTGGGCGTTAGAGCAGCTTATTCGCTCCGAGATGAGAGCGGTTTCGGCATCAGGGGAAATGGCTGAGATCGCCGCTTTAGCCAATGAAAGTCCAGCGGCCCGAAATTTCGGATTTCGCTACCGTCCGCATAAAAAGGGTAAGGAACCTTCGGTTCAAATCGATCGACAAGGAGAAATCTTCCTCCGTTCCGAGGTGAGGAGTGCGCCAACCCAGGAAGATTCCAAATCTGAAAAAAATCTCGTCATCGAACTACAGCATGAACTTACCCGAATGATCGCTCAATTTAGAATATCAAACGCTCCATTGGATAAAGAATTTATCCGTAAACTGGCCCCTCTTTATTTGAAAATTCCCATAAGTATCCCTGAGGATAAATCTTTCTTATTTTATATGGATAACGTGAAAGAGATGAAAGAGCGGCAACTCGTAATTTATGACCAGATTGAAGAATCCTTCAAGCGTCGTGAAAAAGACATCTGGAAGCATAATCTTGCAGCTATCCGCATAAACCGTCTCTTGTTTAAATCAGAGCTTAAGGTTGCCGGCATGCTTCTAAATGGGAAAGCAGAGCTTACAGACCCGGCCGCAATTCGCGGTTTGACTCTTCAGCATTTAAACGCCGCTTGGGATAGCGCGCAAGCCCTTGCCGAAGAACTGAATTACCGGATTCAACGGCTACGCGCTCTCCGGATGATAAAAAAAGATGAAGCCGCTGCACCCTTTGGGGACATGATCCGGGCTATCCGTCAAGGTGAGGATTTTTACGAGGGGGATGAAATTTCCGAATCCGAACAAAAACTTCGCTCCTCGATTCAAACGTTAGTGGCGCAGGAAATGGCTTTTCTCCAAATTTTGGAACAAAGGGCCCATTTAGAGTATTACGCCGAACGGTTAAAGACCGCTGATAAGAAAAACAGCATTTCCGACAGAGATCAAAGGATTATTTCCTACGGGCTTTCCCGCTTTTCGGAAGGTTCGGGTTTCGATATCGATGTCGTGACGAAGGCTGTTAAAAAGCATCAATTTAAAAACGCCGAGGCTTTGTTAAGAGAGATTGTTTGGGCGCTCGACAAAAACTTAGAAGAGGTTGAAACTAAGAACCGCCAGACACAAAAGAAAATCCAAAGCTATGATACCCAAAACCGCTCCGAGATACGGGCAGAAGACAGCATTTCGATTCAGGAAATCGCGCGGGAACGGAATCAATTACTGGGCCGGACAATAAGTCAAAGCGTTCAGCCTGGGAGTGTATTCCGGGAAGTGCTAGAGACCGTTCAAAGACAAATGCCCCAGTTGCAGGCCGACCCCAATCTTCAAAATCTGGCGCGGCGGATCCCCCGGAAAAATATTACGGATGACGTCATCTCTCTTTTCAGGGCAGTCTTAAGAGATTTAACGCCCGCATCGGCCCTTCAATATTTGCGCGATAAATTGGATCAGAGCCAGGTAGTGCTTGTGACCGTCCCGGAGGAAGCCTACCAGACTTATTATGATATCCACACCGATATCAACAAACTGGCCTGGGTAGGGCAGGACGGCCGCTTTTACCTTTTGGGAACGTTTTATCAATATCTGGCAGATCTTCGTGAGAACGATGCTGAGCGTGCGCGGGTCTTATTGGCCGCCATTTTTTTCCGGTTGGCGGTCTTTGATCTTCTCCAGTCGGATATTCCCCGGAGCGTTCCCGTCACCGAGGCCATTCATAAGGCTGTTGAAAAATTTGCGGTTCCTTTTGAAAAAGCGATTGCCGGCGGTTCCAGAATCGATGCAGAAAAAAGCGCCGTTTCCGACATCGCCAAAATATTTATTTACCGCAACCGGTTTGCCCGCGGCCCGCAGCCCCGCCGCCTTACCCAAACGGTACGCAGCGGCGTTTCCAATGCCGAGCATACCTTGGAACACTTTGAAGGTGCTCTACGTTCCATTGCCCTGGGCTATTACGAAAACCGGAAGATCTTTGACCGGGTGGGGCACGAAACAGCCGCCATGCGCAGGAAGCGCGAAGAATTTATCAGGGATTTTGGCCGGTTAAGGCAGCGCTTGACTGCCGAAATCCAGCGCCGGGATGAAAATCAGGAAATATCGAGTCAGCGCCTTGGTTTTCTTTCCCGCCGTGTTATCCAGGGTATCGAAAGGCTTAATCACGAGCTGCCGAATTTAACTGCAAGGATCAACCGTTATACCCGGAAGTACGAAGAACTTTTGACCCGGATTGCCCGCTATGCGGGGGATGAAACCTGGCGCGAACGGGTCCTTCGCTTAAATGAATCCGCCCGTGAAATTTTGAGCCGGCTTATTCTTCTTGAAATGCAGCCTTCCCGCATCGATAGCTTAATGGCGCAGGCCAACGTGCGCACGAATCACAGAACGGTGCTTCAGCTTTTTGAAAGATTCCGTACCCTGCGTTATCACATGACCTCCTACCGACGCGAGCTTTTGTGGTTCCGGGTCCGCGAAGCCGGCCGCAGGGAAGTTACCGCCTATATCACTGCGCAGGGCTGGGAAAGAGGCATCGGGGATTATCTTTTAACGCCGGAGTTTTTCGCCCGCGAATCGGACGGAAAAATTATTTATCCAAGATTCATTGCTCAGGCCACGGGACAGGTCCAACAGGACGCTTATCAAATTATTCAGGACGAAGTCCGAAAGCTCACCAACGGAGCAATGGAGCGTGAAATGACACGTTACCGCCGCCAGCGAATTTATCTTTTTGATACGCTGTGGCAATTGCTCGACCCTTACTGGAATCAAGCGCCGGGTTTGAAGGCATTTATTCTCGAGCGGCTTCAGCAGGAAGGTATTTGGCCAGGATTGAACGTCAATCAAATCAGTTTACCCCAGGTGATCGACACCATCCGGACGGGAGCGATCCAGGATGAGGGTTTGACCGGAACGATTCTGGATGATATCGAGGAGTTTCTGCTCAACGCGGCTGCCGGTGAAGAGGCCCGCCGTGCGGTCGAAGCGCATTTTAATCAATACCTGGAACCGGATATCAATCAAGTGAATGCCGTGATCGGCGGCGCGACTTACCGGAGTGTGTTTGACCTTTTGCGCGCGTTCAACCATACGCTTGAAAGTTATGCCCAGGCAAACTCTTTGGCTTATGAAATCCTGGGATATCTGGATGATGCCGTCAACCGCCTGAATGCCGTCGAAAGAAGGGAACTCGAAAATTTACCGGATGCCTTGCAAGCACGGGAAATCGCCCGCCAGCACATCACAAGAGATCTGGAAGCCGTCACGGCATGGGCCCTGCGGGGGATCAAACCTTCCCGCCGGATTCTCGCCGACGACATGACGGCCGCGCGGCTGGGATTTGAGTATGGGGATGAAACGACTCTCCGGCAAATGCTCCAGGCAGCCCGGATTCACATTCAAAACTACATTGATGAAAATATCCGCATCTCCAAGTTCATCTCGCTAAAGGCGATGGGGATCCGCGATTTTATCCGCCTTCCCGTCCAAAGCCTGCTTCAGAGCGCCCGTATTTCCGAAGCCATTAAAGTCATCGAAAGGATGCGTGACCGTGAGCTGCCGCGCCGGTTTGCAAGCGATGAACCGGGTTATCAAAGGGCGCGAAGAAGGATGACACAGGTGATCCGTACGCTCAGTGCCAGAACCGACACAGGCAAGCTTGAGTTTGACGGCAGGACCCTTCTGCGCAAAACCGGAGCAGATGCCGATCGCCTTCGGGCAAGGTATGTGCGCCAGCTGGTGGAGCTTGAAATGGTCATCTACGACATTATCCATAAAAAGACGCCGGAGGAGGAATTCGCCGCAATCGAACCGGCGCTGCGCAATGACATCCAGCAAATCCTTCTGAACAATCAAACTCTTGAGCAGGTGACAATGACACCCCAAGCTCTTCATGAATTGCATCAACGTGTGCTTGGCCGCTCTCGCTCAGAACTGCGTGAGATGGATATTAAAACGCCGGCTGAGGCATTAAACCTTTCCAAGGCAGCGGCGGCGATCAAAACAAGCCCCAAGAAAATTTCAGAGCACCGTTTTTATATCACAGCCAGGGACGGTTTTGAGATTCCCTTTAATGTTCAATATAAAGCGAATCCCAGGGATCCGGACGGTATCGTTATTCAAATTCATGACGAAATGTTCACGGACAGGTCCGAGCAAACCCGGATCCTGATGGCTTACAATTATGAGACGCGAACTTTGCGTGTTGCTGATGTTCAAATGAATTTGCTGACAGGCCAAAAGTTGTATCGTCAAATCACAAAGTTTTTATTCCGGGATCGCAATATCAAACAAATTATTTCATTGGTTGAAAACGGCCCGACGCTCAAAGTCATTGAAAATTATTTTAAAAAAAATTCTTCGGCCAGTACCGTTCCCCATTCGGTTCTTGCCCGGACTATTTTGGGCCAAAGCCGTTCAAAGGACTACACGTTAAAAGCCGTCCCGGCGGAAAATGGATATTTTCTTCATAGCATCCGCAAGTTTCCAAAGACTACCGGTAAAACGTCATTACGTTCTGAAGTGCGTGCCGATGGCAACGGTATATTGTTTCGTGACAACGGCAAGGAATACCGGATCTCGACGGAAGATTTCGCAATGATTGTTAGCCTGTTTAATGAATACTGGGGCGGGCCGGAAGCCAAAATTGCGAATGCCAAAGAATTCCGGGTTCTTTTTGAAAATATGCTTCAGCAAAAATATCCGCAAGAATCTTTGAAGAACTATCATCACGAGTATGTCAGCCCCGAAGGCCGCTATGTTTCCTATTATTTGAAAACACCTGAAACAGAAAAAGAAAAATACGGGATGACCGGCATGGATTTGATCTTTGATAAAGAGACCGGAGATCTTCAGGGAGTCTATGTGATCAGTCCGAATGGAAAGCATCCGTATCTGGATGTTGCGCAGCGCAGGCTTAAGGAGAAAACAGCTCAGGGAAATGGAAAAGCCCAAAAAGAGTCCTGGACGCCGCTCATTAATTTCATCCGCAGTCCGGACCGCACCGGCCAAATGATTACTTTTTCAAGCCGGGCTTATCGCGTAGAAGAGGGGGAGTGGGTTGAACTGCCGGATTATCTTGTCCCTGGGGTGCAACATTTATTCCGTGGAAAGAAACGTACCCAGACGCTGATTTTTCAACCCGGCTTTAGTAAGAATCGTCTGCGTAACGCTCTGTTGCAACTGGCCGAAATCAACCCAGTTTCTAGCAGTGATTCTTTTGAAATCGAGGAAAAGGAAGATGCTTTTGAGGTTCGCCCCGCCTTCCAAGAGATTTCACCTGCTTTTAAGGTCGTTTTTCTGCAGCAAGCCCTGGATGAGCTCGCCCACCGCGATAATTCTCACAGGCCGGATCTTCGCGGCAAACTGGCGACACTTTTTGAAGGGCGCAGCAGTGAATCCCAAAAAAGATCTGAGTTATATCCACTCACTGATTTTCCTTACGGAGGAGGCGCCAATAAAGGCAAGTTTCGAATCACCTATTATCTTGCGCGTGATTTAAATACGGTTTATGTAATTTCTCTTGGCGAAAAGGCGAATGAAACTCAACTTAAAAATGATACTGAACGTGTGCGGATTGCCGGGCAGATTAAAGCGGTTGGCGACAACTCCCGTTTGGTCACAGGCGAGAAATTTCTCGGGCATTACAATCTTGCCGATCCCAAAGAGGTTGAAACATTTTTGCGAGATGATCTCAAGCTTGTTTTTAAAGCGGAATCTGAGGCCAAAGAGCTCACCGATGCGAATGTCAGCGTGCCGACGGCGGAATCTCAGGCCGAAGAAATCGAGGACGCAATTCCCGAAGAACCGCAGTCAGCTAAGGCGCCGGACATTTTGGACCGCGTTCTTCAAAAACTTCGCAAACAGGGTATGCCTGAAAAGCAAGCGGAAGAAGCCGCATTTAAAGTCGCTGAATTTTATGAGCAAATTCAAGCATCAGCTGCCGGAATTCCTATGCTTGGAAGTATGGGTATTGCCCAGCTTATTTTGGAATTGCTCCGGGAAGACGCATTGCCGGATGCAAAAAAAGAGCACTTAAAAAGTGAAGCGGCAAAATCGCCGATTGAAGAAAATCCCTTTGAACTCGTGGCGGGTGCAGGTCTTCTGAGGAACGATTATAAAAATTGGCTCACCCAACCTGGAGCCGAAGCGCCTCAGACGGCTCAAACCATTTCAGTCCAGAAAGACCATAAGGAGCCTCTTTATGTCATAGCCCGCGGTGGAAAACCCATTTCCCGCCCTTTAAACAGCCATGGTTATGCACAAATCCACTTGGTCCCGTACTTTGACGTGGAGAGGGATTTGTACGCCCTTTCCATCTATACGGCCCGGGAAACGGCTCCGGAATCCCGCGTTGAAGATGTTGAGGAGAAAGAGACACACCTGGAAACAGTAATTGTTAAACAGGCGGGAAAAGTTCTTCCAAATAAACAACATTTAGACTTGAGTGAAGAAGCGGCCTCTTTGACAAAAAAAATGGAGGAAAAGAAAGATGCAAAAAAAGGAGTCGTTAGCGATATTGACCGCTTAAAGGGTTATATCTCTGAATACCTGGTGTTGGGCCTTTTAAGCGTTCTTTACCGTGATCAGCCCATCGAAAGTCAAAAGAATATTTATACGGATCCGTTGCTTGGAACATATCTGAAACCTGATTTCATCATCAACCGCATCATTTATGACAGCAAATGGGGGAAATTGCGTTCCGATATTATTGCCACGCTTGTCGAATATATGCTGCTTCGAGATTTGTATCGGTACACGATCTTTGACAGCTCAAAGCCCCTTGAAATTCTCGCGCTTGACGATTCGAAAGCCAAAGATATTTCAATACAAGGGTATGTTTCTGGCCGAGATTACCGAATTCGGGGTATCGAAACCTTTCTTCAAGAAGAAGCGGGAATACCTGAGGATATCACACCCGTCGGCGGCATTGTGTGGAAAAAACAAAGGCTTTTGGAAATTATCCGTGCCTTGAGTGCAAATAAGCCCTCGCTCCCTCAATTGAATTCCTTTAAAGAAGAGCTTGAGCTTGACGCGGTCCGAAAGGCCTTGATTGAAAAAGGCGATTTAAAGGTCGGGTCTGTTCAGCGCGTTCAAGTCAATGGAGATCCGGAAAATTTAATAGAACTTGCCGGTAAAAAGCCGGACCGCCTTATAGAACTTGCAGGACAAACGGCCGAAAGACTTAAAAAACATAATTCAAGACCTTCTTACATCAATGAACAGATCAAAATCCTCGAAGCCAATATCAATCAGCTGATCGAACAGTTGAAACCCTTAAAAGACGACCGTAGCTGGATCGAGTCTCATTTGATCAGCCATGAAAAGTTTGATGAAGTGATCTTGAGTCTGGAGAATCTTCTAAAGATCATCCGTAGTTTTCCCTTCATTAAACACCACCTAAAAGTTCGAAAAACCTCCTCTCAGCCGGCAAGTGAAGAAATAAAATCCGTTAAATTAAAACTGAAAGAATCTCCCAAATCAGTTCCTGAACCCGCTCCTGCTGTTGAAACATTCGTTTCTCAACCGGAAGAAACTTCGTCCCCAGCTGCCGCTGAATTACCCTCTGTCCCTGCGGCATCCGTCACCGTAGCACCTCAACAGCCGGAAACAGAAAAGCCGGCGCAACAAGCTTTGCCTGCTCCTGATTCAAGTCCTAAGCTTGAGACAATTGAAGCGCCGGCGGCTAAAGCGCCAGACGTGACCGTGCTACCACCGGCAGAACCTGCGTTAGTTCCTGAAACTAGCAAGCCAATCGAGGAAAATAAGCCGATTGCAGCAGTGCCCGCATTGCCGTTGGAGGCAAAACCTGAAGCAACGGCAATCGTCCAAGCGCCCCAGGTGGTTGAAGGTTCAGCGCCCGTAAACCAGCTGGACGCACCGGCCGTGACGGCAGAACCAACTATGACTGCGGGACTTATCAATGCTAGAAAAAAGTTTTACGACGCCTATTTTAGTACGCCATTACCCGGTGCAATAAATATTTTGCAGCAAATCCGGGGACAAATCGTGGTCTTGAAGAATCTTTTTAAGCAAATGCCAGGAGTGGTTGGTTCTCCCGAAGTACTCAAGGATCATACCGATACAATCAATGCTATTGATGAACTCAAGAAAAAAGGCGAGGTAACTAATCAACAATTTCGTGATTTCGAGAGGCAGACTCTTAAACCGTTGATCAAGAAACTCAGCATGACCAATAGTTATCTTGGGATTTTGCCGAAAGAAGCGAAGGTTAGGGATGCTGAGGCGGTGCTGTCGCGATTGTGGCGAAATTTTTGGGAACGTTCAATACCTAAAGCGTTAAGTGTTAACGTGCCTAATGTTCCTGACCAATTATCAGTCCTAGGTTTTATGGACGACAGCGGACGAATCTACAAGGGAAACCCTAAAATCTCCCACTTTGAAGAACTTGATCATCCGGAAAACAAAATGAATATCGATACCCAATTCTTACAGAACGCGATTGTGGATATCACGGAGCTGTTGGATTATTTCTCAAGAGTATTCGGCGCAAAATATATTTTCGTTGCAACGCCGGATGTCTATACGGAGAAAGATATCAAAGTGTTTTGGGGTTCACAAGACAAAGTGACAGGAGACAAAATTATTACCGTTTCTTCCGTAGAATCGATGAATGAGCAACAGGCGGATCCCTCCGCAGGCTCGGGATCGTACGCAAAGCCGGTCTGGAGATTTTTTTTGGACCGGGTCGATTGGCTGCGCGAACTTTTTTATGCCTATCTTTATGTCGATAAGGAAAGCGAATCGGATGAGATCCTTGTCTTTTTGAAGGGAGAAGCTGAAAGATCGAAACAAGAAGGAAAGGGAATTCCAGCTGACTTGAGTGGATTCATCCTTGAAATGGAATCTGCGATGGAAGCCTTTCGTCAAGGCGCGCAAAAACCGGATGTGCTGCCGGCGGACTTTCGTGAAAGTGCCATTGAGACGGACAAAAAATTGCAAGGTTTGATAGACGAAGAATTGAAACCACTTGTCAAGCTGATGAATGAGAGCGACAAGCCTGTCAAAATGACCCGATTCCCTGTGAGTGGGTTTGACATGCCCATCGTCGATTTTCGTAATTTGGGTTTTGGCGAATCGCATGCGCTCTTCCAGAAAATCATCATTTTCGACCGGGCGGCCAAACATATCGGGCTTGGCACATCATTGGAAAGAACCTCGGGAGTTTATTTACCCATCCTCTATCCCGCCTTGACCGCGCTTGAAGACTTTCGGCAATTTCTGGCTTTTTCTCCCTATTTTTCATCCATACCTTTAAGAATCACCAACGATAGGAGTATTCGGCCACCAAGCGCTTTTTCATGGGGTCAAAATGCCATGCAGGAATTATTTGATGCCGCCATCATGGAATTTCTCAAGTCCCATCCCGAGTCTTTGAACAGCACAATCAAGATGACTGATTCCTTCTATGTGGCGAGTAACGACCGCGTGCTTCATCCCCTGGTGATCAGCCTGGGTTTTGTGATTGCTAGCCATTTGGATTCAAGTTCTGTCCTCGGGCAATTTGCCCGTCATGCGGTCAGTCGATTGATTGAGAATCTTTCATCTGACGATAGCGCTCTGGCAGAAGGTTCCAAGCATATTCTTTTGACGATTTTCGCATTTCTGAAAGGCTATCGGCGTGACGGGGTTGCCCAAAATATTTATGCGGAATACTTCCAAAAAACATTGCAATTCTACGCCTATCATCCTACTGAGCCGTTCCGCTTATGGAGCATACTGCCTGAGAATAGGCCCGCTTTCGATGACCATTTTCTTAAAAAACTTGGCGAAGCCGCTAAAAATTTAATGCCGTCTTTAAATTCGAACGATAATTTGCAAATAATGCAACTGTTGCTTAAGGGCATCCATTTTCTACTTCCTCATGAAAAAGATAAAAAGGCACGGGATGTGATTGCCATAGAAATGGGACGTGATTTGATTTGGGATGCTTATCGCTGGATCAATCAATCGATCCTAATGGGGCAGCCCGAGAGCGAATTTCAGCAGGAACTGGAAAAAAATCTTTCGATATTGAGAATGTATTATGTGGAAACAGGTCTTGATCCAGGTTTATTTGACCGGTTTGCCGTGCAATTAATGAAATTGAGCCATCCAGCTGCCGTGTCGGCTGGGGCGGATAAAAGCGAAACTTTACAGGAGCTGTTCGATCAGTTGGGAATCAAACCACTTTGGGAAGAACTTGCACAATTTGGAAAAAAGGAAAGTGGTTTATTCGGTTTCATTCTTCCGCAATTGTTTAAGCGCGCAATGCTGAAAAGAATTTATGACGATGCCATGCAAAGTCGAGGGAATGATACCCCTATTCGCTGGGACGTTCCTGCTTCTCTTGCTCGTATTGAGCAGTTCTGGAAGAAGCTTGATGTCGAAAGTATCACAAACGATGATTTAAAGAGTGCTGTAAAAGCTTTTTTGAATGCGTCTCCAAATATTACAATGGATTGGGCTTTTCTGAATATCTTTGCGCGATTGCAGCATGAAAGCTCTGAAGTAACTTTCTCCAAAAAACGTTTTGCCCGAAAATTATTTGATCCTGACGATCAAGTAGTGGAACATATCGATACCTATGTAGATAATCTTACCGCTAGGGAAATCAACGATCTGCTTCTGGATATCTATGAAAGTCTTCTCCCCAAATGGAAGGGGCAACTGGATCCCCGCTTAATTTTTTTGGTAGGGCACGCTGTGAAGGTATCGTCGGATGCGGCGCCTCTGTTTGAATCCTATAGTTATCCTGAATGGGATTATTTTTATGATTCCGGGTTGGATTATTTTGGAAATGCTTTTGATGTCTATCTGTTTCTGGGCAAGCCGGGAGTTGCCGATAGCTTCCTTGGTTATTTGAAAGTCAAGCGCAGAAAATTAAGGGAGGAAAAGGCCCCAGTGCCGCAAGGTCTTGAAGATATCATTCATAGAATGGAGCAAGACCTTCGGGATTATAAACAAAAAGGCGTGGAAGCTTTCAGGGAAAGAGGCGATTCGAATTTGGTCAAGCTAAAACAGGAATCGGATGAAATCATCAGATTGATTTTAAATGATCCTAACTCCAATGCACGGGAGGAATTGACGCAAGCTATACAAGCCATTTTCGGTTCGAAACCTGGCTATAGAATTGCAGTCAGAGTTATGCTATTTGACGCAGTTCTGGAGGCGATGAAAGAAGAGCGGAGCCGGAGCCTGTTAACACCCTTTCTTTTAAATAATGGAATGGACATGCTAGATCTTCAGGAGATATTTATTCTTGCTCCTTATCTTTCTTTTCTTGAGATCGACAGCGCAGTGAAACCCCTTGTTAATCACTATTTTGAAACAGCTATGTTTTCATTTGCCGAGGAATTAAACGAAGAAAATCCGGAAAAATTCAATCAATTCATCCGCCTGCTGCTGGCGAGTTATCCGGGGCCCGATAAAGAGAGTTTTGCGAAGCGTTTTATCAATATCGTTAATGCGTATCTTTTGGAGGATAACAACTTAGGGCAAACTTCAAAGCGTATTCTGGATAGATTACTCAATAATCTTTTGTCTGATGATCCCGCGCTGGCATGGGGAAGCGACCTGATTCTTACGTCGGTGATTGGCCGACTGGCGGAAGATGGCAAGCAAGGCGGTGCCGTGCGTGTAGACGCTATCCGGAATCATGCAGGAAACACTAAAACATTAGAAGCGCAGCAAATACTAGATGCATTCATTCTTGATTTCTTTTCGAAATATCTTCTAAAACCTGACCAAGGATATAAACTCATCCGCCTCAGTTGGCTTAGCCGGCTTTCAAAGAAGGGTCTTGAAAATATCAAAAAAATGGCTAATGACCGCCGCCTGTCGGTAAAGGGGGATGCCAAAGAGATTTTTGCTTTATACAAAGGATTGTTGGGATTTTCACTGATGCTTTCGGATAAACTGGAAAACGGCCAAAGTCCCCGGGAACGTTTCGTAACGGAAGTGACAGGCGAATTTAAAAATCAAGTTTTGAATGACGCCATTGACAGCATTAAACAAAAAATGGCGGCAGGGGCGCTTTATACCGAACTGAAAACGGATTTTCATATATTAAGCGAACTGCTAAAGGGTAACGGAAAATATCAAAAAAAACTCCGTTATGCTGCTAAAGAGATCAACAATTGGCTAGATAGGTCTTCTTTAGAATGGCTAGCTGAAGGGCACGAAGATCTAGCTGTAGAAATTGATAAAAAAGTGGAAGTTTCTGCCTTTGACGAAATGGTCAAAATCACGGAGACAAATCCTCAGGTGCTAGTCTACGTGTTGCGGTCCTTAAGAAAGTGGGCGAATTCATTTGGAGAAAAGGACTTGGCCTTGTTAAGAAAAGAGTTTCTCGAAATCCTGGAAGCGCATAATCCTTATCCTGAATATAAAAAAGAATTGACCGAAGCTATTGTTGATATTTTGGGCGAGGAAGAAGAGCAGCTAGAAGAAGATTCCGATGTGGATATAAGAATCAAGGAGCACGTGTTTCACTTTGATGACCCGAAGGAAATGATCAAGCCTTTAGAAAGATTTCTCAACCGATTAGACCCACAGACTAAGCATATGATCTTCGGGATTGTGCAAAATAAAGCGCGTGAAAAAGAGTGGGCAGAGATCGGTTTTGAGCCCGATGTCTCAATGCTGGATATTTTAGTGAAGAATTTGGACACTTCGAAGATGGAAGTTGTTAAAGTTAATATTAATGGAGCTAATACTGAAATTCTGCGTCTGACTTTTAAGGCGGCGGTTCATGATTCCCGGTTTGCTCCCATAGATCATATTGATTTGGGCGCGATGTTAAACGGACAGCAACACAACATTTCAGATCCCGACTTTGGCAGGTTTCCGTACCTTTTGAATGCGGTTTTGAAGGGAGAAGGGAATGTTGAAGCCTTTGGTGAGGAATTATTAAAGTTGATAAATAAAGGTTATCTATTTTTTTATAAGCCGCCGTTCTGGGCGTTGGTTGCATTGAAAACCTTGGAAAATCGTCAGCAGTTTGCTGCATTTGCAGAAGGCTATGCACGCAACCGGGAAATATTCAGGCGTGAAAAGAGAGATCAGCATCGCATCATCTCGCTTTATGAAAATGGCGAGATCTTGAAACAAAGGGAGGCGTGGAAGGCCAAAGAAAAGAGGATAAAGCAAAAAAAACAAATCAAGGAACTCCTTAAAGCTTTTTCAGGAGAAGTGAATTCCACCCAGAAGAATCTTAGTTCGCAATTGGCAGCCAAGGAGGCGGGCATATTGGAACTCGCGAAGTTAGATCCAAGAATGCATAAAGAAATTATTGATGGAATCCGCTCTTTAAACTCACGGCATATCGTCGAATCCATTTACCAAGACGGTAAAGACAATGGCGTATTATTAAGCGCCGCTCGTGAGCAACTTCAAACGCAGGAGAGCGCGCTTTCCCTACGCATCCGGAAATTAAATGTTCGGGAAGAAGCGCGGGCGCTTGTTCAAAAGATTCGTCAAGAGGTTAAAGAAAAGGTTAAACAATCAAACATTCAAACGGCTCCGGACCCGTTAAAAACTAAAGAGATAAGTCCTGATTTGCAGATTGTTTCGCCTGAAGAATTGGAAAAAGCGCATGTGCGATTTCACGAAAACGAGTTTTGGTACGAACCGGTTGGCCGGTTTTTTGACAAAAAATTTGCCCGGCAGGTTTTGGATGAATTCTTTTCCAAAGAAATTATTTTCTCAGAGCCTAATTTAAAGAACGTTCAAGAAAAAGTCATAGCCCTTAAGACTCAATTGAAGCAAGAAGCGGGGCCAAGAGATCAGCTTTATCAAAAATCAGTCGCAATTCTTGAAAAGGTCATTGGAAGTAAAACTCTGACTTACGAACACGTTTTTTCATTCCGTCAAATCCTCGTGCATCTTATAAAAGTTCTCGAATCGCCAGTCGCGGACATGCCGCTACCCCACGACCTCATGCGTCAAGTTCGCAGCCTTTCCTCATTATTAGAGGAGACAGTCAAAGGGCAAATGCCTGAATTAATCACTGCCCCCCCCGATAAGGAAGGTGCATCAAAATACATTTTAATCGGTGTAATTAAGGTGCATCATCATGAACCCACTCTTTTTACTGCTCGGGCGGGGCGCAATAATTTTATGGCTGTAAACCGGCCCAGTAAAATGTTACTACCCAAAGAACACGAAGCTCCGCGGGAGCTGAATCGCGAAGAGAATGGAAGTTATTTGCTTATTCCGGAGGATTCGACTCGCGAGACCGTATCTTCTGCGGATGTAAGAACGCTTGTGAAAGGGGGACCTGATTTGCCGGTCATGGATGGATTGGGCCGAGCGCTTACGGAAGAAGACGCTGGGAAGCTAGCTGAAAAAATTTTTGAGATTAGTCCTTCCATTACGCCTAATTTTTTCCAAGCTAGTCTGTTAGGGAAAATAGAAGGAATCGAATCAAATCCCGTGGCGCAGGTTTTATTCCAAAATCATATTCCTATCCTGTCGCAGGTGGTCCCGCATTCCAAGGCGGAAGCCAGCAAAAAAAGTTTCCTTTTATACCAAACTCTAAGTCGTGTTGCCTTTATTTACTTTGAGCTTCAACGCAGGAATTTGTCAAAGGATCAATTGACAGTTCTGGCGTTTCTGGAGGCAGGGGCTTTAAAAAAGGCGCATGAGGAACTGAAGCCTAAAAACAGCATTGCGGAAACGCCAAAATTTGATCCGGTTGACGGAACGGAATGGGAGCCCTTGGCGCAACGTGCCTGGATAGCTTATCAGCACAGAGACTTTGAGGTTCCTGATACAGCATTAGCGGAATGGTCCGGTCTGACGGATCACTTGTATGAAAAGGTCCGGGAAAATGCCGGTAAGGATCTCTCTCTATCCTACAATTCTATGCGCACATTGATTGAACAGCTGTTAGCTCAAAAGGTGATGAGCCGGGGACAGTTCGACTTGCTTTTGATGGGTGTTAGTCATTTCTTTGATTCGATGCAGAGTGAATTTAAAAATAAGCCAGTAGAAGGGCAGACTATTTTGGAAGAAAGTAAGAAAATGCAATTGAATTTCGGCCGTCTCATTGGAGATATGGCTCTCAACAGAATAGGAATAAGTCCCGGGAGCTCTTTATCCCCTGAGGAAAATGCTATTGTCCTGGGAATGGTGGACCCTCAAGGACAGTTATACTTGCCCACAACTGAACTTTCTGTTTTCCAAAGTGTGGATCATCCCGAGATCAAAAAAGAATTTCAGGAAGTTGAAGATTTAGCCTGGCTTGACGCTGGTTGGACCGTGCTTTTATTAAAGGTCTGGGGGAGCATAGATGAAAAATCCCCTCTGAAATCGATAAGGGTCTACCGCCCGGATCGCAATCACCCGGTTCGAGTCGAAGTCCTTGCCCCTGCTATCCATGCTCGTGATGCCGGGAAAACACTGAAAGAATTTGATTGGGCGATTCATTCAACAGACCAACAAAAGGTTGGAAATATTGCGGAAAGAATTTTCAAACGTGATTCCAGTATAGATCCCGAAAAGTTTAGAGATGTCTTGCTAGGGAAATCAAGCTCATCCGTTATTGAAAAGATTTTCGTGCATCATGGTATTCCACTTCTTTTTCAAATGCCGTTTGATAAGGAAGGAGCAAGGGACATCTCGGCCCTTTACGATTTGCTCAACCGAATTGCGTACGCCTATTTTAGACTTCAATGGGAACAAGCTGAAAATTCGCCGCACAAAGAGGTGGGGCAAGAAATTGTTCGTCATGAAGTCAGGACGCCACCAAGGTCTGAAGTGCGTAACTTGCTGACTCCTGCAGTGAGAACAGCTTTTGAAAAGCTCCGGGAACAAACATTGCCGCTGCGATTTTTTGAGCAATGGGACACAAAGACTTTAGTTGCGGTGTTAAGTGTCTTATTGGGTCGGCCGGTTTATTGGGAGAAGGCGGGGATTCTTGCTCCTGAGGCTGAAAAGGTCATCACAAAAGCCTTTGGCGAGGCGCCTGTCACTGCAGCGGCCAAGTACCCCTATTGGCTTGCGTCAACGGTTTCCGACCAGGGGCGCGTCATCCTGGATGAAGCCTGGACGAGTCAACTGATTGAAAATAGCCCGAAAACGCTTTTTGTCTTGTTAAAAGCGCTTGCGGAATTTCAAATGCGACATCCTCTTCGAGAACCCCTTATGGCTGTTATCGGCGAGAAGCAAACATTTTTCAGGCGGGTTCAAGAAGCCTTGAAAAGAAAAGACAACGGCTTAAGTGCTCCAGAAAAAGACGAGGCGGATAGAAAGTTTTTTGAGAACGATTTCGCGGGTCTTCGCCAGCATATCCAGGTTATTGAGAAAGCAGGCGTTTCTCAATATATCAAGACGCATGACGCGGGTGTCGCAGTTCTGGCCGGCAGTTTTGGGCGTTTTAACGGCATGCTGCCGGCTGCAAAATTTATTCTGGATCCTTCGCAGATGGATGAAAAGGATCTCATCATGGCTGCTTTTGTGATTCCTTCCTTACTTAAAGCCGCGGCCCTCATTCGCGGGGTCAAAGACCCGCAAGAACAGGTTAAGTTATTAACGGCCCACCTTGATCAGATTGTGCCCGGCGCGACCGCCAAAGGCCATTCTTTCATGATCGAAATTGCCCATTATATGCGTGAAATCATGCTCGGCGAGCGGTTGATAGAAATAGCTGCTTGAGCTTAGGGAACAGTCTAGATATTAGGTTCTTGAAAAGGTAAGTCCACCACGTTTGGGGCGTGATCTGAAACAGGGAGGGTGAGATTGAAGTTCATATCCTCGAGCGTCTCGCCAAAATGCGGTGCAAAGCGGTAAGGCCCTGCCTGGGGGTCTTTGAGGAAAGATTTTACAAACACCCAGTCCAGCCGGTACTTTCCCACAAGGCCGATCGGCCGGAGCACCCGGAAAGAAGTGACGAATCCTTTTGCGCCGCGTTGGTTGGCGTTTGCAAGGGTTTTGCTTTTACCCGAAACAGAACGGTCCTTATCCCCTCGAAAATCAAAAGCCCCGCCGTCGGCAAACCGGTACTCTTCCAGCATATCAAAAAAAGGTTTCATGGTATTGGGGGCGACGATAGGGATACTTTTTGCCGTGGGATCGTTGAAGTTTTTAGTGATATTCGAAATAAGCCGGCTTGAATTGATGATCAAGGCGTGGGGAGAAAGGACATTCACCGCCACAGAAAACCAGGTGGTGGGGTTCGAGGCCGTTCGTTTAAGAATACGTCCGGCCGAGGTGGGGCTGATATCGGCCGGGGCCATGTTAAAATCGCCCATGATGAGGACGGGATTTTTAATGTCGTGTACATAGGATAAAATTTCATTCATCTGGGCCTGACGGCCCTTGGGTTCGCACTTAATTTCAAGATGAATATTGATAACCGTGAGTGTTTTTCCCGGAAGATCGGGCACCTCTAAATCCACACGAAAAAAATTTCGGTTTCCGACTTTGAGTTCCCGCTGAATAGCGTTTTTAAAAAGGACTTTGGTTCCGATACGCCTCAATCCTTCCGTCGTGCCTGTTTTTGGTAATTCGCCGTAGTACCAGTCATAGGGTTTTGTCTCAAGGGGCCTAACCTCAACATATTTAATAGGGTAGCGCGAAAGCACCACGGATCCGAAAACGCCCTTGTATTTGGCGGGATCGACAGTGAAAAAATCACGCGCTTCTTTTTCAACCTGCTTGTCATCGTCCTCGAACTGCAGCTGCTCAAGCCCCAGGATTACGGGATCGACTTCAAGATACTGCGCCGCATAGGCATAATTCATGTTTAAAGCCTTGCCAAGCACGGCCGCCGCGTTTTTGTAATCGGAGCGTTTGATCCCGATTTCGATTTCCTGGGAGATGATAATGTCAGCAAAAGGCAGACCGCTTCTTTGCCGGATCATATCTTTATAGGTGTCCGAACCCGGCTCGGCTTTTTCGGGGTTAATCATCTGGATATAGGCATTTTCCGATTTGAAGACCTTGATGACTTCATCGATATTAAACGATTTTTCAATGTTCCAGCTCACCGCGCGCAAGAATGTCCCGAGCCTGGCGTCCCTGGGCCGCACAGGCTTTACACCCCGGTAATAAGCCTCGTTACTGATAATGGGAGTCACCCAAAATTTCTCTAACTTTTTGCCCAGCGCGCCGTCAGGGCTCGGATTGGCGGAAAGAGATTTAAGCTCTTCGTAGGTGAAAAAGTCCGGCTCCTGGTATCGAGTATATTTTTGATTGACGGCATTTGCAGCCATATCAAGAGGGTTAAGAGACGGTGTTTCAGAAGCTAAGGGATAAGCGAACACCAGTTGTGCGGCAAGATAAAAGGATGTAATTTTAAAAAAATTTGTGGATAAAAGACGGCGCATGAGCAGTACACTAGCACACTTCACGAAAAACTCAACCCCAGACTTACGTCTAGGTCGAACAACCGAGCGTAGTTTAGAAGCGGGAAAGGATTGGATTGCCGGTCGCTCAGGGGCTACGGCTTTGGCAAAGACTTTGGGCAATTTACCCGGGGGCCCTCGCTGTTCCCGCCGAAAAAACAGCGGGCCAGCGTTTCCCCAGGTAGCATTGCCCAAGTTTTGACACGAAGCCGCCGCAATTCGCTTCCGGCAACCCAATCCTTTTCTTGTCCTTGATCCTTAAGAGTAACAAAACAGACGGGTGGCGGCAACGGGGGGCTTCCCCAGGCGAGGAAGAAACTTTCCGGAAAACCAACTCTCTTGGCATTCAAAAAGTCTTAACGCTTTGGGGAAATTTAAAATGCCTGTTGATTTCACAATGCCCTGCTTGATACGGAAAGTTTCTGAGGAGTTCTGGGGGACCCGTTGCCGGCAGGCCCCGTCTCCTAGTTCTGGAGTTGGTCACCCGATCTCAAACTACTGGCATTTCACCCCAGGATTGGTTAAATTATGGGCCAGCGATTTTGACTTGTGAAAGGGAGGGATCATGATAAACACCATTCAGCGGAAGACGTTACGTGTTTTTTTATTTTTGAGTGTAGTGATGGTCTGTTTTTTTAGTTATGCCTATGCCGATGGAAACAAAGGGGGCGGTGTAATCGGGACTACCTTTGATTTAATCGGAGAAATTCTGGCCTTTCCCTTTGAGATTATTGCAGGTGCCTTCCGGCTTATATTTTAATGAAGAGAAAGCAGTAAGCAATGAACCCTGATGCGAAAATAAAACTGTCCCTGGTTATTCCTGTCTATAACGAAGAATCTGTGCTGCCGCTTCTGATGACAAGACTTCGTGGCGTGCTTGAAGAGTTGGCCGATATCGCCACAGGTGAAGTCATTTTCGTTAACGACGGAAGCGCAGATAGCTCCCTTGAACTGCTTAAAAAGCAAATGCACGAAGACCCGCGCTTTGTTGTCGTCAACCTTTCACGGAATTTCGGACATACGGAAGCGATCTCGGCCGGTTTATCCGTTGCAAGCGGGGATGTCGTGGTGGTGATGGACGCCGACCTTCAGGATCCGCCGGAACTGATCCCGGAAATGTTAAAAGCTTACAAACAAGGTTTTCAGGTGGTGCTTGCCGAGCGCAAGTCCCGCCAGGAAAAAGGGACCAGGCGTTTGGCGTTTGATTTATTTTACCGGGTCTTTGACTTTCTCGCTGATTTTCCGATGACGGAAAAAGCAGGGGTTTTTAGCCTTATGGACCGGACCGTGGTGGATCATCTTAACCGTCTTCCGGAGCATAACCGTTTCCTTCCCGGTCTTCGAAACTGGGTGGGATTCCGCAAAACATCCGTTTTATATGACCGCAGCGACCGCGTTGCGGGCAAGCCCAAGCAAACCTTGAAACGGCTTTTTCAATACGGGATGAACGCGGTGTTTAGCTTCAGTTACAAACCGCTCCGCTTAAGCTTTTACCTGGGGCTTATCGTCAGTTTTCTTTTTTTTATGTATGCCCTGGTGCTGATTATAAACAGGATTTTTAATATTGATTTTGTGAAGGGGTTTACCACGCCGACCGTGACCATTATGTTTTTGGGCGGGGTTCAATTGATTGCCATTGGCATTTTAGGGGAATACCTGGCAAGAATTTATGATGAAGTCAAAAGGCGCCCTACTTTTATTATTTCGGATGTCTGGTCTTCTTCCGAAAAAACGGTCAAAGCAAAGGCGGCGCGGGACTAAGAACTTAAAAGAGGAGATCCAAAATGGGCCAAATTCAAAAACAATTTTTTTTTAACGCTCCGGTAGAAAAAGTCTGGAAAATCTGGACGGATGTCGAAAAGACACCCCAGTGGGTCGAAGGCGTTCAGGAAAGCAAAATCACAAGCGACGTGCGCGAAGGGAAAGGGCTTGAATGGAAAGAAAAATGTCTGTTCGGAAAACAGATGATCCAGATGGAGCACGAAATGAAGGAGTGGGAGCCCTTGAAACGCACCTTTGCCCGGACCGGCCTTCCGATGGGCGGGATGATGGAAACGGCGACTGATTTCCGCGAAGCTAACGGCGGTACGGAAGTAACGCTGACGGTTGAGTGGGATCTCGGTTTTGTGGGGGGCATGATCGGTGAGGAAAAACTTCATCATATGATGGAAAAAAGTTTTGATTTAACCGCAGCTCATTGGAAAGCCCAAGCAGAAAAGCCTTGAAGCCCTTTTTCCTGATTCTTGTTTTATTTCTCAACGCCTTTTTCCCCTCCTGCATCCCTGTTGCTTTGGCGGAGGATGCGGTATTACCCCGGCCTTCCGAAGTGGAACTTTTAAATCAATTGGGCCAGATTATCCGGTTTGTTTCAAAGCCCGAAAAAATAAGCGCCGTCGTTCCTGAAGGTGAAAAAAACCTGGAGTTTGAACCTCTCAAGCCTGGTGCTGCTGAGCTCATCTTCGCGTCTCCGTCTGAACCCAAAAGGCTAAATATCGAAGTGATCCCGGGGTTAAATTATTTTATGCTTCCCACTGTCAACCTGGCAAAAGCGGGTGAAGTTGAAACCATTCAGATAGGGCTTTCAGGGACTTTTAATGTGATTGTGCCCCATCCGCAATATCAGTTGACGGAAGTAAGCGAAAAATTGTCAACCGGCGAACTCACAGACGGGGAGCTTAAACTCGTAAAGGAAAACACGCAAAAAATCCTGCCTTTTGTAGGCTCCAATCCGAATCCCGAGCATCCCGGCGTATTTGATCTTTTGTTCAGTGCGTTGGACAGGGAAGGAACCATGACCTTTACTTTTGATTATATTCCGGCATGCCGGTGGGCGCCCCAGCCTTGCAGCCAGCCCGGCGCCAAAAAAGTTCTCACGATCGAGATTGTGTCAACCCCCGCAGCAGAGGATCTTCCTGGTGTTGATTTGAGAAAATTTCCCGATACCGAAATGCGGGTTCAACTCACCGCGGGAAAGGACCTTCATCTTTTGATTCCGCGTCCGGAATACCGGTTTGTGCGTATCGATGAAAAAATGAAGGGAGAATTGACTCCTGAACGCGGCCTGCAGGTTGCCTGGGACTTATTGAGCAAAAGCATGCCTCTGTCCCAGGATGACAAGTCGAATATTAAGATTCAGCTCTTTGAAAAGGTAAAGTGGTCAAAGGCGCAGTGCCTTGATTGGGAAGCCCCGGGTCAAACTTGCGAGGGCGGTGAACTTCCGGAAGGTTTTCGGCTCATTATTGATTTGCACGGGAATATTTATGAATTCCGTGGGGATACGGCTCACCCTGACAGGAACCGCTTGGATCCCTCAAAATCGGCAGCCCTTGTGGCTATGAAAGATTTAGTCGCGAAGGGGAGCGATTTTGCTACGATGAAAATAGGCAAGGCCCACGCAAGGGAGGAGAACCAAACCCTTGTTTATGACATTGAGATTCTGATACCGGATAAAAAATGGAAATATACGGTTGATCCTGCCAAAAAAAGCGTTGTCTTTTTTACGCAGGTGTTCCCTGATAACCGCACACAAACGTTTGACCCTGAGGGCAATTTAATTCGCGAGGTCAAGTCCGACGGCTCTTACCTGGAACTTAACTGGGATCCGATGTACCGACTCGCGGTGCTTCATGACCCGAAAGGCAATAGCTTTGCCTATCACGGGCTGCATTACTCGGAAACCCCCGAAGCGTCCCTTAAGGAATACACGCTTTTGACGACTGATCTTTTTGCGGTCCCTGCACGGTTTGTGAGCGGCCGCTTTTTTGAAACCACAATTGAGGGGGTGCGAAGTCTTCATTTGCACCGCCACGGAATTGACATCATCTTTGACAAGAAAAATCCCAACGTGATTTCCAATCTCATCGTGGGCTATGAAGATATCCTGGGCCTTATGGCATTGGCCCAGGAAGCTTTCAAAGGTGAGGAAAACGACAAACTTAAAGTGATTGAAGCAAGGATTCAATCATTTTTTGAGAAGGTCATTCAGCAGATTCAAGAGCCTGAGCCTGTTTTTCCTCCTGAAACCATTTCGGTAAGCCAGGTTCAGGCTTTTCAACACTTGATTCAAGAAAGGTTTAAAGGTTGGTTCGAAGAAGCTTTCGCGGTTCCGGCAGTGAAAGATTTAACCCTTGTTGTTATCACGGATACCTTTGTCCAGTTTTTGGCGGAACTTGAGCATGTGGATCCTGCCAAACACAGGATTGTGATTTCTTACCGGGAGCGGGGGGCTTCAGGGCCGCAAGACCTTGGGGGATCTGCTCTTTCTCCGGATCCGGAGGCATGGAAAACCGTGGAGTTAGATCCGCCTAATATTATGGGCAGCAGCCTGCGAGGTTTCCTGATGGAACTTCATCCTGAAACGTTTTATGAGATGAAGGTCGTTCTTTTAGACCGAAAGGATTCCCGGATGCTTAGCGAGACCGGGCCGGTTGATTTTACGACGACCAATACGAACGAAAATAAAATCGAAGAGATCAAGACGCAAGGCAAGAATATTGTGGAGTCTCTGGTAAACCACTATACCTTTCTTGTAAAAAGAATCAAAAATTTAAGAAAGACCCTTCCGACGGTTGCCGCCGATTTGCCCAAGGAACCGGAAATGGCGAAGCAAGTAACTCAAATGGCTGAAGAGGTTCAATCCCTGTTGGGGAACAATGCCGATGCCATCTCTCGTGGCATTTTAGCCCGGACCCATGAATTGGCCGCGGAAACTAAGGGGGCACCTGAGAAACCCCTTACGGAATCGAAAACCCTCTTGAATAACCTTACCCAGCGGCTGGATGAAGCCTTGGAAGAGATAGAAAGCCTTAATAGGAGCTTGCAGGATCCCAACACTGTGCAATCTGAAATCGGCAAAGACCTGTTAATGGGACTTAAAGCATTAGAGGGAAAGTTTATTGCCGCTTCAGGCCAAATCGATGACCTGGAAAAGGAGATTAAGACCAAAGAGGAAGACCAGAAAAAATTTCAAGAAGCTGCCGCATCTGTTTTCCCTATGTTAAAAGAGCTCTTAAAGGAAGCTAAGCGGGTCAGCGAGGCCACGAGGCTGGTGAAAAGTGAGCTGGGAAAACGGTTAGGGATTTCTCCTGCGGATTTAAAAGTGACTCGTATCGAGGAAAGGGATTGGGGTTACACGATGGAGTTGGAATATCAAGAGGCAACATTTTTCTACCAGGTGGATAAGGTTGGCAATGTGGCTTTTGATATTTGGACAACCTCAGATGCCTTGGTGCAGCTTGCGTTACAGGATCTTGTCAAACGTCTCGGCCCCGAAGCGCTGGGGATCGAAGTCAAGAGTGCGGACCTTGTGGTCTGGCCCAATAGCTGTTTAGGGCTCAGGATGCCAGGGGGATGCCGTGAGGCCAAAACGGCCGGCTACCGATTTCTTTTTACCGTCAGAGGCACGAAGCAATACGAATATCATACCGATTTGTATAAGAATATCGGGTTGCTTTCGGATAAAGTTTCAATGTTGGATGAATCGATTCCAGTCAATTTTCTGGCGAGTGCACTGGGTCTTTCTGAAAAGGACAAGGCCGGGATTCGCATCATTGCTTTTGAAGAGACCCTCTGGCCAAACGGTTGTTTGGGATTTGACCTTCCGCGCCAGGGATGCGCGGATATTTCTTTTCCCAACGGGTATAAACTGATTATGGAGATTTTCAAAAACTGGTTTGAACTCCACGGGGTTTCAGATTCTCCGGATAATTTCCGGCTGGACCCGGCCAAGGACGCGGCCATTATTGCTCTTAATGACCTCGTCAGTAAAGGCGTGAGTCTTTCCGCGATTAAAATTGATTCCAGTGTCCTGCGCTATGAAAATGACACGATTTTTTTTGATGTGAAACTTTCAAGCCAGGACCGTAAGTGGTCTTATACGGTCGATTATTGGAAGAAGAGCATTCTTACCCCTCAAACCAGCAAGGTTTCGTAAATTTTACCCAGATCCGTGGAAGGTTTTCCCTGGCCGTCAGCAATGGGAGCGGTGGCCGGCGAGTATTGATTTAAAATCGGAGTTGTGGCGGCAACGCGTTCATAATAAGTAGGGAGCGCAACCTGATAGAAAATACCCAGGGGAACCTGAGCGCCGCGGTAATGAGCCATTTCAAAAGCTTTTCGTTTTTTCTCGTCAATTTCATCCTGATTCTCAGGGTCTTTTACGGCTCCGTCATAACCTTGCGTTTCAATCACAAAAGTTCGGGGGCGTTTTTCGCTGCCCACTTCCACCATTTCCGAAAACCATTCCTTATCATGTAAATTATTGTACGTCGGGCACGGCTGTAAGACATCTACAAGCGCCATTCCTTTATGCTCAATTGCCTTGATAATCGTTTGTTTAAGATGCGTCCCGGCAAAGGAATAGCTTCGGGCAATAAAGGTATACCCGGCACTTAAGGCCATTGCGAGAGGGTTGATGCCTTCGTTGGGGTTGGGAATAGGCAGGGATTTGGGTTGCTGGCCCAGGCCAAGTGTGGGTGAGGCTTGGCCTTTAGTCAAACCGTACACCTCGTTATTAAAAACAATATAGGCCATGTCCACATTCCGGCGGCCGGCATGCACGAAATGTCCCATACCAATGCCGTAGCCGTCTCCGTCGCCGCCCACCGCGATGACTTCCATTTCAGGGTTCGCCATTTTAGCGCCCAAAGCAAAAGGAAGGACCCGCCCGTGCAGCGTATGAATGCCGTACGTTTTTACAAAATGAGGGGTTTTCGAGGAGCATCCCACACCTGAGAAAAGCGCCACGCGCCACGGTGCCAGCTTCATTTCCGCCAGGGCCTGCTGGACCGAGGCCGTGATTCCAAAATCCCCGCAGCCCGGGCACCAGTCAATGTGGACCTCGGTTTTAAAATCCTTGGCGGTCAAGGGCTTATCCGATAAATTTTTTGCCGGGATGTTAGAGGCCACTTGTCAGCACCACCTTTTCTGTTTTTTTCTTCACGATTTCAGAAACGCCGCTGATAATTTCTGTTTCAGAAATCGGCCGGCCGTTCCATTTAAGGATCCGGTGTTTGATTTCAATCCCGGTCTCGCGCCGGATTAAATCGCACATTTGACCTGTGTAATTCATTTCGATGCCAATCACCGTTTTAGCGCGGTTTAAAATGTTTGTGACGGCTTCAGAGGGAAAAGGCCAAACCATATGAATCTGCAGGAAGTTGATTTTTATTCCACTTGCCGTGAGTTTGGGCAGGGCATCCAGGATAGCTCCTTTTGTGGAGCCCCACGACGCAATCGTCACGTCAGCCTTTTCATCGCCAAAAAAACGGATTTGTTCGCTTTCCGGAATTTCACGGGCCGCTGTGAGGAGCTTGCGCATGCGCTTGTCGTGCATCTTCACCCGGTTAGCGGAACTTTCATCGATATTTCCGAGTTCATTGTGCTCATCGCCTGTCATCCAGAAAATGCCGTCTTTCTGGCCGGGGAGGGTGCGCGCTGAAATACCGTCTTCGGCAAATGCAAAGCGCTTAAAGGTTCCGTTGAGTGAAAGCTTTTTCAACTCATCTTCCGTGGCGATTTTTCCCCGGTTGATTTTGAGTTTGCTGTCATCAAAAATAGGAATGGATTGGGTATTATTTCCGATGTGTTTATCGGTGAGTAAAATCACCGGTGTTTGGTAGCGGTCGGCATAGTTAAAAGCCTCAAAAGTATCATAAAAATATTCGGTGTGGTCACCCGGGGCTATCACGATGCGGGGAAATTCTCCGTGGGCAAAATGGATCGTGAAAAAAAGATCCCCTTGCTCGTGCCGCGTGGGGAGCCCGGTGGCGGGCCCTCCGCGCTGGTAATTGACCACCACAAGCGGGACTTCATTCATGCCGGCCCAGCCGATGCCTTCGGCCATTAAACAAAATCCAGGGCCGGAAGTGGAAGTGGAAGCCCGCGCCCCCATAATCGAAGCGCTAATCGCTTGTTCAACCGAGGCGATCTCATCTTCACATTGCATGACAAGCATGCCGTATTCGGCAAGCCCCTCCAGATAAACACTCTCATCACTGGCCGGGGTAATGGGGTAATAGGTTTGAAACCGGCAGCCGGCTTTTAATTTCCCCATTGCAACCGCGGTGGTGCCTGTCAGGACAAGCCGTTTGGGAGCCGCGAGACTGGCTTTCAACTTGTACGGAAATTTTTTTATGATTTCTTTAGAAATGGCGGTGTACGCTTTGCGAGCCGCAAGCATATTCATGGGAACAAGTTTCGCCTTTCTTCCTGTAAAAATCCCGGCCAGTGCTTTCTCCACGTTTTCTTCGTCAAATTCAAGCAAGGCAAATGAAGCCGCTACGGCCACGGTATTTTTCATAATGACAAGTTTGCTAAAAGGTTCCTTTGTTTCTTCCGCGACCTGGCGTAAGACTTCGCCGTAATCAAAAGGAATAAGAAGAATGTCTTTACCAAGGTTCAGGTTTTCGGGGTGCGTGACCGTGGGGTCATAAATCAAGGCGCCGCCAGGCACAATTTCATGAGCGTGAATTTCAGCCGTGGTATTTTCGAACGTGGCGAGAAGATGAATGGGGTCAATGGAGGAACGGACTTCTTTATCCGAAACACGGACGTGGAAATAACTGTGTTCCCCGATAATATTGGAGTGGTATTCGCGTTTGCCAAAAATCCAAAGTCCGCCCGCGACACAAGCGCGCGCAAAAAGGGTGGCGGAGGAATCAACGCCTGTCCCTTGCGGTCCGCCGATCATCCAGGAACAATCGTTTATCTTAACTTCTGTTTGCATCTTGCCCCCGGTTTGTTTTGTCTGCCAAGGTTGATGAGTCAGAAGAGCAACTTCTATTAACAGTCTACTTAAAGTCTACCTGATGATACAAGGGAAGAAAATAGGGGACGGTTCTGTTTTCTGTTAACCTTGGAAAATAGAACCGTCCCCTATTTTAGGGTTATTTTTTGGGGGCGTTGATTTCCGCGTTAATGAGTTCGCGGATTCGGGTGAAAAGGTCTTCCTTGGTGAATTCACCCTTCTCGTATTTGGCGAGGACTTTCTTTTGCGCTTCATAATCTTCATTAATGACGCCCGCGCGGGATTGCAGGATGCGCCAGTTCTTGCGGCGTTCGACGCAAAAGAGCACCATTTGGCGGCTCATGAGAAAAGGTTTCATCGTGCCGTCCGCAGCTTCGTAGAAGGCATAGACATTGAAGGGCGGAATATAGGAACGGTGATCCGCGTCAAAAACTCTTCTTTGAACAATATCCTGCTGGGTGACGCGCAAAAGGACATCATCCAGAAAGAGGCAGGTTGTTTTGTAATTTTCAGGTATCTTGGTGGTCACGTGATTCCTGAAACGTCCTTCGGTCAAGGCCCAGTGAGCGACCGTGTAATTAAAGTATTCCTTTGAGGCCTTGTTCATTTTAAGCCACCAGTCACGGGTGACGTTCGGGTTTCCTTTGATACTCAGGCAATCTTTTTCGCTTTCACCCAGCGTGGGGTTATAGACAAATTCAATGACGCCGCGGCTGTCCCGTACGCGCTGGGCCTGGACGGTGGATTCCGAATCCCCGACGCCGTGTTCGGGCTGACAGGTGGTAAAGGCCTGGATAAAGGATGCACCCCGGTATTCCAGGGCGTCCAGCATAGCCTTCATGAGATTAGCGGCGTTCGCCATTGAGACCTGGGCTACAAAGGCGCTTCCGTGGCCTGTGGTCATGGTTTGAGCCACTTCCTTTTTCTCCGTGAGTTTTCCCTGTGAGGCTTTTCCGAACTGGTTCATGTCAATGCCGCCGGCCATGACAGAGCTATCTGAATTTTGTCCCCCGGTGTTGGAATAAACCTGGGTATCAAGCATCAGCGCCTTGTAATTGGGCCGGTTCTGCAAAATGGTTTTGGATAAATTTTGATAACCGATGTCGCCCATTCCGCCGTCTCCGCCAATGGCCCAGACCTTTGGAAGCTCGTGAATTTCATCATCCGTCATCTGGGTATCGGTAAAGTGGGTATAAACAAAATACTCTTCTTCGGTGAGCGGGCTGAATTTATTTGTGAAGTCTGAAAGAATACTATCGGCAAAGCGCTCAGGCAGCACTGACCGTCTTGCATGATTAATAATGAAGCTTTCAGCCACAAGCCACCCGATTGTGGTGCCGTCCTGAAAGAGCGAATTCATCCAGGGATAAGGATGCGGGTTGCTGGGGGATGTGGAACCGTAAACCGTGGAGCAGCCCGTGTTGACCGTCATTCCCATCACAGACATTCCGCGCGCCGGCATGCCTTCGACGGTCCTTAAATCTTTGTGGTTAAAGGCATCTTGCTCCAGGACAACAGCAAGGCTTTCGATCAGTTCCTGATCCGTAGGCCCGGGATTGGAAGACTGGATTTTAAGCGTGTCGTCAAGACTTTCTCCGCCTTGTCCCATCAGCATGTGACGGACGGTGCGTTTAAAGATTTCATATCCCTTAGGGTTTTGCTCTTTAAGGGATTTGAGCGCGGCCAATCCTTTTTCCCGGATGCCGCTAGCCTTCTGACGCAGCCGGTCGGCTTTCTTGTAGAAAAGCGGGCGCATATAAGCTTCCGTGAGTGTGGCGAGCAAATGAAGTATGGTTTTCTCACCGCACCCGGCGCAGGCGCCATCCCCTGAAACAAGGGAGTGGTATTTGGATTGCTGCATTAAGTGATAATGAAGGACCGCGGCTTTGGAATCCTCAGGATGCTCGGGGTCATAAAGGCCGAGGTATTCCCGCGGGGTATCCGGAAGTTTTTCAAGGAATCCAATGGTTGTGATCATGTCGGAATTGACGGCTTCGGTTTCATCCACCATGACAAGCGCGTTGTGGTCCCCGCACTCGACGGCGCACTGACCGCAGCCTTTGCAAAGGTCGCTTACCAGAATCGAGAAAACACCGCCCGTGCCGGGTTTTTGCTTTTCCTTGACGCCGAAAATGGCCGAAGTCTGGGAATAAGCCGCCGGCATCTTTTTCAAAATGGTTTCAAGCTCTTCAAGGCCTTTGGAAAGAGTTCCGTTTAATTTCGCGGCCTCAGGGTCATGCTGAACCGCTTCACGGAAATACCGCATGACAACAGAAGGAAAGGGCTCCGCGTTCTCACGCTTTTTAGCTTCTTCATTCATTGTGGTGCGAATCAAAGGCTCCACCTTATCAATCATATTGTAAAGAATTGTTTTGGCGTGAAGGTTGGTGACATAGTTCACAATCGCGGAGCGGATAAATGTTTTTATATCCTGGGCCGTATTGGGGAGTGCGGTATCCGGGCAGGCCACAATGCATTTCATGCACTGCGTGCAGTTTTCCGGATTAAATTTAGGGACTACGCGCCGGGCCACAAACTTGCTCATCTCGCGTCCTGTGGCCGCAGGGATTACGCCCGTTGAAGCTAAAGGACTGGCCGGTTGATCATAACCGTAGTGGGATAAATATTCCTTATCAAAAAGTTTTCGCGAATGAACCGGAACAATTTCCGGCTGGCGAAAATCGGATTCGTCAAAGTCAGGTTCGCTCCCAGGCGCTTCCATTTCAAGCTCAGGCATATCTCCCGAGCGGCAGGGAAGAAGAGGGGTTCCGCGCATTGACGAGTGATCCGGGGCGTTGATGTTTCCGTAAGCAAGTTCGTGGACTGTTTCAAACCCTTGCGTCATTACAGACATGTTTGATTTGACGACGACCTCGCCCAGTTTTCCGAACTTTTTGTTATACTGGGCTTCCACGACCTTCAGGAACTCTTCTTTCGGAATGTTGTTGTCCGTAAGGAAAGGAGAGACGTGGAAAAAAGCGCCTAAAAAGGCGTTGCCCTGCATGCGGAACTGCAGTTCGGGACGAGGGGTTGTTTTTTTGGCGATATCAAACCCTTTCAGGATATAAAGCCGGATTTTTTGATCTATAATTTCCTTGCGGTATTTTTTAGGAATCCGCTCCCAGGCCTTGGCTGGATCGTCTTCGCCATTTTCCCAAATAAACGCCCCTCCAGGTTGAAGCCCTTCCAGGGGATTAGTGTGCGTAAAGGCTTTCGGATCGCAGCAGACCACAACGCTTACGTGCCTGAGATCGCAATTTACACGCACGCGTTCGGGGGCCACGATTAAAAAGTAATTGGTCGGAGCTCCTTTTTTTTCAGAACCGTATTTGGGATTAGCGGAAATATGAATGATCTCGCGGTTTTCGCCGGGGAAATCCCGATTGGAAATATAAATGCCGAGTTCGCCAAGGATTTCGGAAAGGTTTTTTCCGGTCGTAATAGCGCCCCAGCCGCCGATGGAATGAAAACGGATCGCAATGGCTTTTTTGGGAAGAAGCGAAGGCGCATCCTCGGAGACAACAGCGTAGGGATGGTTAATGCCAAGATAAAAGAACCGCTCCCCGTCTTCGGCTGATTTTCCGTCCTGTCGCTTTTGGCCCTTGGTGACATATTCATAAGCGCCGATAATGTGCTCAGGGCGGAAATCCCGGGACCCGAGCCCGTAAACTCCGGAAAAAACATCCGGCATAGGGTAGTCATTAAAGGTAGGCAAGTGGCTGTAGGATTTTATACCGATACTCGCCACGGCCTTCGCCAGCACATTGCGGACATCCCGTGTTAAAGGGTTGTCGCCCGCGAGCTGATCATCCGTTCTTTCAAGCACAATGATGTTTTTCTTGCCGTAAAGAGCTTTGGCAAGGGCGGCTTCGGGAAATGGGCGAAGTACGTTCACATGAATCACGCCCACATCAACCTTGTCGCGTTTCTTGATATAGTCAATTGAAGCTTCAATATTTTCCGCGGAACTTCCCAGGCAGACAAAAACCGTGTCGGCATGTTTGGTGTTGTATTCCGAAATCAATCCGTAAGAACGGCCGGTGAGTTCTGCGAATTCCTTGTAGGCCTTCTCCAAAAATTCAAGGATAGGTTCGGCAAAATGCTGGCGCCGGGCCGCGTGGCCGCCCATATAATGCTCCTGATTTTGGACGGGGCCCAGAAGCGCAGGGCTTTTTAAATCGTAGTTTTCCGGAATCCGGCGGCGTGTGGCGCCAAAAAGTTCTTTTTGCGCGGGAGTCGGGCATTCGATGGTGTCATCAGCCCGGCCGAGAAACTCACGGATTAAATCCGCCTCGGGTTTTAAAAATGTTCTTTCCAGATGAGACGTGAGAAAGCCGTCCTGGCCGTTAATGCCGGGAGTAAGGGAAAGTTCCGTGACTTTTCTTAAAATCAAAGACTGGTCCGCGGCCTGCTGGGCGTCTTTGGCAAAAAGGATGATCCAGCCCGTATCCATGGCGCAATAGACGTCATCGTGTCCGCAATGAACATTCAGGGCGTGTTTGGTAAAAGGACGCGCGGCAAGTTCAAGAACCATTGTGGAGAGTTTCGCGGGGGCATGATAATACTGCTCTAAGGCATAGACGACCCCCTGGCCCGAAGTGAAATTAACTACCCGTTTTCCGGTGACCGAATAAGCAATCGCGCCTCCCTGAGCTGCGTGCTCTCCTTCGGTTTCGATAGCAATTTTAGCGTTTCCAAAAACATTCAGCTCCCCCTTGGCAAAAGACTGTTCAAACATTTCGCCCATTTCGGTCGAAGGCGTGATGGGATAAAAAACACCCGCATCCGCTAAGCGGGCTTCGGTGAAATAAGAAACCAATTGATTCCCATTGGTTGTGACCCGGATGCCGGGATATTTGGGGGATTTCTTCTTTTTAGAGTCGGTCATGGTGCCCGCTTTCTTTTCGTGATCTTGCGTAAATGTATTGGCTTTGTCGCTCATAAGTTCCTTTCTGAATCGGGAAAATCAGCAAAAATTATACGAATTAAGACTAAAAAAGTCCAGTTTCCCAAGCATGTAGTCCCCAGGTTTCTGTAACCTGAAAATTAAATGTGAGGACAACAAGGGGTTGTTTCTGCGAAAGAGATGCAAAAAATATACCATGCTCTTTGAAAAATAGCAAGCAACTGAAAAAAACTTTTCTCATTGAGGATAAAGGAGTTACAACAATTTTTTAAGCAGCGGTTCTTACAGCTTCCAGGGTGGGGAACTGAGCCAGGAGTTCCTGCACTATTGACCAAAACCGGTCATGCGCTTCCGGGTTCCCGGAAAATTGAATTTCTCCTCGAGCCGCAGCGGCGGCGATAATCAGGATACCCCGGAGAGGCTCCCCCTTTAATTTAACAGGGAAGACCAGGATAGGTTCATTTTTTAGTAACTCGCCTTCAAGGCCAGCAGCCCGGTTTTCAACCTGTTTAAGCCGCCTTATGGCCGCGGGTAGCTCCATATAAGCCTCAATGGTTTCAGCGCTTGATTCAATAAAAACCCGTGCTCTGCCGCCTAAAATATCAGTTGGGAAATCCGTGCCCAGTACGACGGCCGAGTTGTTCGCGTTTTGCTTAAATGCCTCTACGGCTTCACGGTTCAATTCGTCTTGGAGGGAATCCGTTAAATCCTTGCCCGCAAATACAACGAGGATAGACAGGGTACTTTTTTCAGCCGAATCAAGCCACGCCTTAAACGCTTCAAGCTGTTTGGCAGGCGAAAGCGCATTAAATTCTTCATCGGTGATGCCTGTTGTTACGCCGGCAATAGCCGCCGCGCGAATTCCAGGACCAGTCAAAGCAGCTCCTTCTCCGTAGAAGGGACCTTTCATCGTAGCCACACCTTCCAGAATATTTTTCGTTTCGTTGACTCTGATCACAGCTTTGGGAAAAGTGATATCAAATACTGTAGTCTCCGGGTTATCAGGGGTTGTTATGAAAATAAGGTTTCTTAAAGCAGAAAGGGTTTGAGCGGTAATCATATTTTCCTGAAGCCGCTGAAAATAAAGTTGATCATTGGGCGCTTCATTGGCAAGATCCGGTGTGACAACAACATAAGAAATGCCGGCCTCTTTCATTTGCTGGCTTAACCCTTCGGTGTGAAATCCGCCGGTGACAATCGCGACATCTCCCTGGAGCTTTTCATCGGAGGTGACTTTTTGAAAGAAAATTTCGTCCCTTTTTTTAGCAATTTCATAAAAACTCAAGGCGAGATCTAAAGCTTTGCCAAGCCCTTCCGCATCCATATCCGCGTCAATCTCAGTTTTTTGAGATTCATAGGCATTTAAATCATCGGGCGTGGCTTGAAAGAGAATGATTCGTTTGGCCAGAAGAAAGCGTTCCGATTTGGCATCCAATGCCTTTTCCTCGTCAGAGGAGAAAAGTTTTTCTTTAAGCCGCAGGACGGCTTCATCGATCTGATGAAAAAATTCCCGGTGAGAAATCCGGTCCTGAAGTTTCATGATTTCCAGGTATTTTTTAGCTTCCGGATAAAGCTCAAGCTTGTCCGCCGCGATTTTGCCGCTCCGGAGAAGTTCTTCGAAACTCAGGCGTGTCCGCTTAAACCCTTGCATGAGCCGCGCAGCCTCAGAATCAAGCTTTTCCTTGGAAAGGGCTTTTTCCTTTGCAATCACTTCTTTAAAAAGCATCACTTGATCCAGGCTGGAAAGATCCACTCCTTTTGCTTCTGCTGTCTGAAGCAGGGAGGGGAGAAATTTATCCGCCTTTTTGCCTTCCCGGAAATCAACGAGGGATTTATCGAAACTTAAAAGTTCCGGCTGAAAAACCACCGTTTTGCTTTGGGAAATCTTTTTTTGAGAGGCCTCGACGCTGCTTGATATTTTTTCGCGTTCAGCAAGGTGCTTCACATAAATTTCCCGGTTCTCTTCGTAGAGTTTGGCGTCTTCGATACCTACCAATGAAATCGGTGTTTGTGAAAAAAGCGCGGCATAAGCCGGGCCGGTCAAATAATCTTCTTCTAAAAGAGCCCGTGCCAGCATTTGTTTTTCCTTGGAATTGGGGAGCCCCCAGCTTTGCGGGAAACTTGTCTGACCCCAACCGCCTTCAAGCGCCACGGTTTTGATTCCGTAAACCGCGTTTAAATGATCCACAATGGCGGCAATATTTTCCTGGGCCGCGAAATGAGCATGCACATCCTGAATGTGAATGACCCAGCGTTGGCTCTTGCCATTAAAGCGGTCGTCAATTTTCCCAAGGGTTTTAGGAACGGCAAGGTCTTTAATATTTAAAAAGGAAGGAGCGGCGTGGGGTTTCTCGGCAGATGCTGCTTTAGGTTCGTCAACTTTTTCAAGTTGGGCTTGAGCAGTTGAACAAAAAAGAAAAGAAAAACTTAATAAAAGAATCCAAAATGGAGATTTCATAAAGGGTTTCATCAGGGTAAGTATACCCTAAGAAGCGAAAGATAGCAAAAACAAGCTCAAGCCAAGCCGGAATTAATTAAATAGCTTTTTATAACTCGAATAACTGTTATAATTTGTACGTTTTTTCCAGTTAATAAGAAACCGGCAAGCTTAAGCCTGTGGACACAACTAAACCTATCTCCGTCATTATTCCTGTAGCCAATAGCAGCGGGCCGTTTCGGCAATGTTTGACAAGCATTCTCAACGCCTCACCCCGCCCGCGCGAAGTGATTACGGTTTTTAATGGTGCTTCGGAAGACTGCGTAGATTTTGCGCGTGATTTGGGAGTCAAAATCGTTACACTCCCGGAAGCCGTGGGGCCTGCCCAAGCTCGAAATGCGGGTGCCAGCGTGGCAGTTGAAGACATTCTTTTTTTTGTCGACGCGGATGTGACGGTTCCGGAAAACGTGTTTGAGCGCGTTACGGATTTTTTTGAGGAGCATTCCGAAATAGCCGCACTCTTTGGTTCCTATGATGCGGCGCCTTACGAATCGAACTTTCTATCTCAGTACAAAAATCTTTCCCACCATTATGTGCACCAGATGTCAAAGGAGGGCGCCTCCACTTTTTGGGGCGCCTGCGGTGCGATCCGAAAAGAAATCTTTTTTAAAATAGGCGGTTTTGACGAATCCTACCGGAAACCCTCGATTGAAGATATTGAACTTGGGTACCGGCTTAAGCAGGCGGATTGTGAAATCCGGCTTTGCAAGGATCTGCAAGTGAAACATCTCAAACGGTGGGGAGTCCGGTCGCTTTTAAAAGCGGATATTTTTTACCGGGCGGTTCCGTGGACGCAATTGATTTTTCGGGACCGCCATTTTATTAATGATCTTAATTTAGGACAAACGGAACGCTTAAGTGTGATTTTGGCATGCTTTTTCTGGAGCGGCCTTTTGCTAAGTTTCAGATTTTCTCAATTTTTTATCCCCACTATTTTTTCAGGCATGCTGTTATTCATACTCCACAATACGTTTTACCGTTTTTTGAAGACAAAGCGAGACGCTGGATTTGCCTTTAAAGGTATTTTGTGGCACTGGTTTTATTTTTTATATAGTGGTTTTGGATTTATTGCGGGCGCGGCCCATTACTTTTTTAAAAAACCGGCTTTGTTTCAATCGCATTTGAAGGAGCCGTCAGAAGAGCTTATTTTAACAGAGGTTTAGCGAGGATCATGATTCCGGACCAAGAGGTTGTCATTGTCGGCGCAGGACCTGCGGGACTGACCGCCGCTTATGAACTTGTGAAACGAAACATCAAGCCCCTTGTGTTAGAAAAATCGAATACGGTGGGCGGCATTGCCCGGACCGAGGTTTATAAGGGATACCGCTTTGATATCGGCGGTCACCGTTTTTTCACCAAGGTGGATGAAGTCAACCGCCTTTGGCAGGAAATGCTGGGGGAGGACTTTATTAAAGTGCCGCGCCTTTCGCGTATCTTTTACCGGGGTAAATTTTTCAGTTATCCGCTGGAATTTTTTAATGCCTTATCTAATCTTGGGCTTCTCGAAAGCGCGCATATTCTTTTAAGCTATTTCAAAGCGCAAGTCTGGAGAGAGCGTGAAGAAGAAACGTTTGAACAATGGGTGACAAATCGTTTCGGAAAAAGGCTGTACCAGACATTTTTTCAAACCTATACGGAAAAAGTCTGGGGCATTCCCTGCCACAGGATTCGTGCGGATTGGGCGGCTCAGCGCATCAAAGGGCTTTCTTTGAAAACCGCTGTCTTGAATGCCATTTTCGGAGCCCATAACACCAAAACGTTGATTAAAGAATTCCGTTACCCGGTCCTTGGGCCGGGAATGATGTGGGAAAGATTCCAGCAGGTGATTGAAACCCAAGGCGGGGAAGTTCAATTTAATACCTCCGTAATACGGATTAACCGTGAAGGACGACTGGTCAAAAGTCTGACCGTTCGGCAGGATGAAGAAATTTTTGATATTCCCGGCCGCTACTTTATTTCCAGTATGCCGCTCACCCAGCTTGTGCTTCGGTTTGATCCGCCGCCTTCTTCGGAAGTGCTTACGGCCGCAAGCGAACTTCATTACCGGGCGTTTATTCTGGTGGGATTAATCATAAAGGGAAAGCATCTTTTTCCGGATAATTGGATTTATGTTCACAGCCCTGATGTGAAGGTGGGGCGGATCCAGAATTTCAAGAATTGGAGTTCAGCAATGGTTCCGGACCCCGGCAAAACGAGTCTTGGTATGGAATATTTTTGTACCGAAGATGATGACACCTGGATTCTACCGGACCAGGAACTTATCCGGCTGGCTGGCTTTGAACTGGAAAAGCTGGGCCTTGCCAAGGCAGAAGACGTTGAGGACGGGGTAGTTATCCGTCAGCCTAAAGCTTATCCCATTTATGACAGCCATTATCAGAAGTGCTTACATATTATTCAGGGGTTTCTCAGCACCGTGGATAACCTCCAGACCATTGGCCGCAATGGGATGTACCGCTATAACAATCAGGATCATTCCATGCTGACCGGGATTTTTGCTGTAAGGAATCTCTTTGGCGAAGATCATGACCTCTGGAATGTGAATACGGAACGCTCTTACTACGAAGAATTCGCCACGGAACAAAAAGAGAAATAATTTCAGGTCTTTTTTTAACGCTGCTATGTCAAAAGTCAAAATCGGAATTCTGGGCTGCGGCCGGATCGCGCAGCTTGTGCACCTTAAAATTCTCACCTCCCTTTCCCAGGCAGAACTCGTTGCTTTTGCAGAAAGCGATATAAACGCGCGTCAGCTCACCCAGCGTATTGCGCCCAAGGCCGTGGCATTCGCCGATTACCGCGAGGTCTTGGAACTTCCTGAAATCGAAGCCGTTTTGATTTGCCTGCCGGATACCTTTCACGCCGAAGCCGCCGTTGCCGCGCTAGAAAAAGGAAAGCACATTTATTTGGAAAAACCCCTCGCTCGAAATGTGGAGGAAGGGCAAAGCATTCTCACGGCCTGGCAGCAAAGCCGGCGCGTCGGGATGATCGGGTTTAATTACCGTTTTAACCGCCTCTATCAGGAATTGAAACGAAGAGTGCAATCCGGCGAAATCGGTCCTCTGAGGCATGTCCGGACCGTATTTTCTACCAATGACAAGAACCATGAACGGCAGAATCCTTGGAAACCAAGTCACGTCTTGCTGCGCCTGGCTTCCCATCATATTGATCTTGTCCGTTTCTTTTTTGATCAGGAAATCGAAGAGGTTTTTGCCGAGCCGGAGCCGCAAGAAAGTAACGATGACAGTGTGACGCTCTACCTGAAGCTTGCGAGCGGTTTAACCGTGCAATCTTTTTTTTCAACGCAAGCTATCGAAGAGGACCGTGTTGAAATCTACGGAAGATACGGAAAGTTGTGGGTGGATCGTTACGCGTCCCTTGATGTGGAAAAAGAGGATGCCGACCGGCGAGGCGCGCGGTTTAAAAAAATAGGGCGCTTTTTTCAATCGCTTAAGCATTCGCCGTATCTGATTGAAAAGCAATTTTCTCCCGGCTATCATGAGCCCTCTTATAAAAAAGCATTGATCCATTTTATGGATTCCATTAAAAATCATACCGCAGTCCAGCCCGATTTATGGGACGGGCACAAAAGCCTTGCGGTGGTGAACGCCGCTGAAGAATCCGCAAGAACTAAAAGCCTCGTGTGGGTGGCGAATCAGATCCCTGAAGGAGTATTTCAGAATGCCAAAGCCTAATGGCCCTGAAATGTCGGTGATCACAGTGACGCCAAGTGACTGTGACGCGATCCGCAACACGCTTGAATGTTTACGTTTGCAGACCGCCCGCCGGCAGTTAGAACTGATTATTGTTGGCCCGTCAAAGAGAAATCTTGTTTTGGATCTTTCGTTCAGAAGTGATTTCTTCGGTGTCCAGCTGGTCGAAGTGGGAACGATTCAATCCACCGGCCAAGCAATTGCCTGCGGCATTCATCACGCCTCGGCGCCTATTGTGGCTTATGCCGAAGAGCATGCTTACCCCCAGCCGGAGTGGGCCGAAGCCCTCATTCAGGCGCATCAAAAACCCTACGCGGCTGTTGGTGTAAAAATAATTAACCACAACCCCGAAAGTATCGTCAGTTGGACAAATATCGTTACAGATTTTGGTCCCTGGGGTCTGTACGCGAAACAGGGAGAAATGCTTCGCTTGGCCGCCCACCACACTTCATATAAACGCGAGGTCCTTTTGACCTACGGGTCCAAGCTTGGAAAGTTACTTGAAGCTGAATCCGTCCTGCAGGGGGATCTTAGGGCAAAAGGTTATAAGCTTTTTTTTGAGCCGCGGGCGGAAACCCGCCACGTTCAAATGTCACAATTTTCTGCCTATTTGAAGGGAGAACTCTGCGGCGGGCGGCTTTACGGTGCGCTTCGGGCGGAAATGGGAAACTGGTCCGTGTGGAAACGATTACTTTATATTGCGGGCTCTGTGCTGATTCCTTTCATACGGTTCTGGCGTCTTCGTCATGATATCAAAACCCATCCGGTGCCTAACTTGAACTTTCTGAGTTTGTGGGGGAGGGTATTTCTGGGTCTGGTCATGCATACCGTTGGAGAGGTGTTAGGGTATGCTGTGGGATCAGGGGATGCAGCGCTTCAAAGGGTTAGCTATGAGCTCGATCGATTTCAGCATGTGCGGGAAGAAGACAAAACACTGCAAAACCTTAACGTTTCTGTGCCGTCAAGCGTATGAATGTCCCTAATTTGCCTGCAATGTCGGTTATTCTTATTACCCGCGAAGGTTTTGAAACTTTGCGTAAGACCCTCGATGGTCTTCGAAAGCAAACGGTGTGCAGCCAGCTTGAGATCGTCATTGTAGCTTCCTCACGAGAAAAACTGGAATTAGATCCGATAGAAACTAATATTTTTTTTGATTACCAGGTGATTGAAGCAGGAGAAATAAAATCCTATGCTTGCGCAAAGGCCATTGGAGTAAGGCATTGCAAGGCTCCTCTTGTGGCCTTCATGGAAGATCACGTTTATCCTGACCACCGGTGGGCAGAGGCCTTGATCCAGGCTTACCGGGAATCGAAAGCCGACGTGGTGGGGCCTGCTGTCGGCAATGCCAATCCCAAAAGTGCCGTCAGCTGGGCCAATTTTCTCATCGAATACAATGAATGGATGCATCCGGCGGTTTCCGGAGCGGTTTCTCATTTACCCGGCAACAACGGAAGTTATCGGCGAGGGATTCTCCTAAGTTATGGTGACCGTCTTGAAGCGATGCTTGAAGCGGAAAGCATTCTTCATTGGGATCTTCGAGCCCAAGGGAAAAAACTTTATCTGGAATCCAAAGCAAAAATTTACCACCTGAATTTTTCGTCGCCGTTTTCCTGGATGTCTTTGCAGTTTCACGTCGGAAGGCTTTTTGCGGGCTCTCGCAACCGAAGCCTTTCTCCCGTGGTCCGGCTTTTTTACATCCTGGGGTTTCCCTTGATACCCGGAATCCGACTTATAAAAATCCTTCGGCAACTAAACCGTCCCGGAAGGAAAAAATATTTAAAGCCCAAAATCTTTTTTTTGCTTATTATTGGCTTGATCATGGACGGACTCGGGCAAGGGGCCGGGTACCTGCTGGGTTCGGGGAATTCAGGTGAAAAAATAACGAACTATGAATTTGGCCGCCCCCAATTTTTATCCGAGAAAGATAAAAAGGATTCTTCATGGAAACCCGCCCTCTTTGTTTCTCGGTAATTATCCCCACCTATAACCGCCCCAAACAATTAGTACAGTGTCTTCACGCGATCCGGCAAACGGCTTACCCCCGGTCCGGTTTTGAGGTCCTTGTGGTCGATGACGGAAGCCGGGAGCCCCTTGAAGAGATTGTGACTGCTTTTCGTGATTCAATAAGCATCACTTTCATAAAGCAAAACCACGCGGGACCGTCCGCCGCACGGAATCGAGGCGCCAAACAGGCCCAAGGGCAATACCTGATTTTTACAGACGATGATTGTTTGCCTCAAGCTGACTGGATGGAAAAGTTAGAGCAGCGTTTTAAACAAACAAAAGATTGTATTATCGGGGGAAAAACATTGAATCATCTGAAGCATAATCCTTATGCTTCAGCGAGCCAGATGATTATTGATGTTGTTTACGCCTATTACAACGCGGATCCGTCCCGAGCTGTTTTTTTTGCTTCGAATAATTTAGCGTTGCCTAAAGACCTGTTTTTTCAAAGCGGCGGATTTGAGGAGAGTTTTACCGCGGCAGAGGATCGCGAATTCTGCGACCGGTGGCGAGGCCAGCGGTTAAAGATGATTTATGCGCCGGAGGTGATTATTTATCATGCCCATCCTTTGAATTTGAGGCGTCTGTGGAAACAGCATTTTGTTTATGGCCAGGGGGCTTTCCGGTTTCACCAAAAACGAGCGCGGCAAAAATCAGGCAGGTTTGAAGTCGACTTTTCTTTTTACCGGAAATTTTTTCAGGCCCCTTTTACAAATCATAATTATTCGACACCCGCTTGGATTCTTTTTGCGCTGCTTTGTTTTGCTCAAATTGCTGTTACGGCCGGATTTTTTTGGGAAGGATTTAAGTTTTGGTTCACAGGCAAGGGTTTCAGAAAAACACATGTCAAAAGTCAAAATTGGAATTCTGGGCTGCGGACGGATTGCGCAGCTCGCACACCTTAAAATCCTCACCTCGCTTCCTAAGGTAGAACTCGCCGCTTTTGCTGAAAGTGATGCAGCCGCGAGCCTGCTTGGCCAGCGTATGGCTCCCAAAGCCCTGGCCTTCACGGATTACCGGGAGGTTTTGGACCTGCCTGAAATTCAGGCGGTTGTGATTTGTTTGCCCAATGCCCTTCATGCCGAAGCCGCTACAATGGCCTTGCAAAAAGGGAAGCATGTTTATCTGGAAAAGCCGCTTGCCACGAATCTCGCAGATGCGGGCGAGATATTGGCGACCTGGCGCGGGTCAGGCCGGGTTGGCATGATGGGATTTAACCAGCGCTTTCATCCGGTGATTAGGGATTTTAAAAAAAACATCCAATCAGGAAAGAAAGGGCAAGTTTTAAGTGTGCGTTCGGTGATGTCGCAAGCCGCAAGAACTCTTCCCGGCTGGAAAAAATCCCGTCATACGGGAGGTGGGGTATTGCTGGATTTGGCGTCGCACCATATTGATCTGATTCATTTTTTATTTGAAAAAAAGATTGTGGAAGTGATTGCCCAAATCGAGTCCCGTCAAAGCGAGGAAGATCATGCGGCGCTTGATTTGCGGCTTGAGAACGGTCTTTTAATCCAATCTTTGTTTTCTATGAATGCGGCCGCCCCTGAGGACCGCTTTGAAATTGACACCACTCAAAAGAGATTCACAATGGATCGTTTCCGTTCATTTGACCGCCAAAATTTTTTAAGGAAAATAGTCTGGCCGGATTACGAACCTTCTTATCAAGCGGCCTTAGCCTATTTTATCGAGGCCGTTCAAGCCAGCCGCCAGGCAGCGCCGGATTTTACGGACGGATTCCGAGGCCTTCAGGTGATTGCGGCAGCAGAGGAATCAGCCAAAACGGGAAAGGCTGTATCGTTGCGGGAAACCCATGAAAATTTTACTTGTCAATGATTACGCGACCCTAACCGGCGGAGCAGAAGTCGCTTTTCTGACCTTGCGCGACGCATTGAGAAAGCGCGGGCACGATGTCCGGATTTTTTCAAGTTCCGCCCGGCCCACCCCGGGTGAAAGCATTGCGGATGAGGAGTGTTTCGGGACCACGTCGCGTTTGCGCACCCTCCTTCAGACAGTTAATGTATCCGCTTTCTGGAATCTCCGCCGTGTCCTCAATCAATTTAAACCGGATATCGTTCATGTAAAATTATTTTTAACCCAGCTTTCGCCCTTGATTCTTCCTTTGCTTGAAAAAATACCGGCTCTTTATCATGCGGTTTGGTACCGGTCGATTTGTCCTGTGGGCACAAAAACGCTGCCGGATGGAAATGCTTGCCAGGTTCAGGCGGGTGCGGCCTGCTATCAAAACCGCTGCCTGCCTTTGAGGGATTGGCTTCCTTTGATGTTCCAGATGAAAGTTTGGAGAAAATGGAGGCATGTTTTTAAACTTATTGTTGCCAATAGCGGAGCCCTTAAGGATCAGCTTTTGGCCAATGGCATTGAGCCGGTGGAAGTTATTTGGAACGGTGTTTCGGATCAACCCGAGCGGCCGCCTCTTTCCCGCCCTCCTGTCGCGGTCTTTGCAGGACGGCTGGTACGCGAAAAAGGGATTGATATTTTGCTTCACGCCTTTGCCAAAGTGGTCAGGGAGATTCCGGAGGCAAAGCTTTTGATTGCGGGAGAAGGATACGAAGGTGAAAAAATAAAAAATCAGATTGGAGGATTGGGACTTTCATCTCAGGTTTTCATGCTTGGGCCTCTTCGGATGCCGGAACTTGCGGAGCGTTTTCGTTCCTCCTGGGTTCAGGTTGTTCCCTCAATCATTCCCGAACCTTTTGGAATTGCTGCGGCAGAGGCGATGATGCGCGGGACAGCTGTGATTGCAAGCCGGGCAGGGGGATTGGCGGAAATCGTTCAGCATGAAAAAACCGGTTTGCTTGTTCCTCCTTCGGATGCAGATCAATTGGCGCAAGCCTTACTGCGTCTTCTCCAAAATAAAAATCTAGCGGAAGAGATGGGCAGGGCGGGCCGTGAATTCGCTTTAACACACTTTAATCCCTCTACCTATGCAGACCGTTTCCTAATTTTGTATGAAAAGCTCATTAAGAATGGGCGCCGATGAATAAGAACAAAACATCTCCCTTAGTCATTTTGGGTTTGGATACGGGAGATTTTGATTGCATCCGACGCTGGGCCCAAGAAGGCTATTTACCCACAATAGCTTCTATTATGGAACGCGGGTGCTGGGCCAAAACAACGGGGCCTGAAACGGTCTGCGAGTACGGAATGGGGCTTACGCTTTTTAGCGGAATCTCGCGCAAGGATCACGGGTACTATTATTTCCGCCAATTGAAGCCGGAGACTTACAAACTTCAGAAAGTGGCTCCCATTCATGTCAAGGCACCGCCTTTCTGGAGTCATTTGCGCGAAGGGAATAAGAAGGTTCTTATCGTGGATGTTCCCGATATCGCACCCGTAAGGGGACTCGCCGGTCTTCAGCTTTCCAATTGGGCGATGCATCACTCGTTTTCTCCTCCCGCGGCAGAACCGGCAGAATTGCTTGAGGAAGTCCGCCGTGTGTTTGGACCAAGAATGATCATTCCGGTAAAACCCAAAAGCACTTTGCAGGAGGATCGTCATGTCTATAGGTGTCTTTTAAAACGGATTGAAAAAAAGGGGGAATTATGCCGCCATTTGCTTTCACGCGATTCCTTTGATCTGACAGTTGCTTTTTTTTCTGAAACCGATCCGGCAAGCCATTATTTTTGGAAATACCGATGCGAAGCTCAGAATTTAGAGAATTCGGGCAACAAAGGTGAATTATCCAATGCGATCCGGAATATTTATCAAGCCATTGACAGAGAAATGGGCCTTTTGTTGAAACAACTGCCGGAAGAAACCAATGTGGTGGTGTGTTCTTTATACGGCATTCAGGATGAATATCCGACTTCCACTTTGATCGAATCCTTTTTGCGTCAGCTTGGGTATCAGGCTTCCCCGGAAAAAATCAATGCCGCAAAAAGCTCATTTCTGGAACGCATTCGAAAACTCATCCCGGAAACTTGGCGTTTTGCACTTAGCCGGCATTTGCCTGCTACGGTGCAGGAACGTCTGCTGACAGACACGTTAGAGCAGGGTACGGACTGGAGCAAAACAATCGCCTTCGCGATCCCCTCGCTTTTTACCAGTTTTGTGCGGGTCAATTTGCAGGGCCGTGAACCGCAAGGAATTGTAAAGCCTGGAGAGGAATATGAAAAAGTCCTCGAACAATTGGAGAAAGATTTAAAGTTGCTTGTTGATCCGCAAACAGGCAAACCGGCCGTCAAACGAATTGCCAGGACAACGCAACTTTTTCATTGTGATCCGCCTGTTTCGCTGCCGGATCTATTTGTGGAATGGGAGCCGGGACCAAGGTTTTTGGATCGAGTCATCCACCCAAAGACAGTACTGGTTCAAAAAAAACCTCAGTATTGCCCGATCAACCAGGAAAAACTTTCGGGTTTTTTTGCGGCCTGTGGCCCGTCCATTCCAAATCACGGGGATATAGGGGGTGTGTCATTGCTCGACCTGGCACCCACATTTCTTGCTCTTATGGATGAAGTTAATCTCGAGAGTTTGAGCGGAAAGGCCATTCAAACTGTGGTGTCTTCTGATCCGCAGCAAATCAAAGCATGACAAAAACCGCGGAATCTTATATCCACAAATGGAAAAAATTAATTCACGGCACAGCGCTTGTTTTTTTTGGGGAGGCGCTTGCTTTCCCTACAGGGCTTGTGATTGTGATTTTTCTCACCCGTCGTCTGGGCCCCGAGCATTACGGGCTTTTTGTGCTCGTTTCTACTTTGATTAACTGGGTGGAGTGGAGCATGCAGTCTATTTTCTCGCGGTCTGTCGTGAAGCTGATCGGAGAAACGAAAGATTGGCGTCCGGTGGCAGCTCAAATTGTCAAAGTTAATTTTACCTTTGGGGTTTGTGCGGCAGGTCTTTTGTGGATCGCTGCGGAGGGAATAGGGGTTTTATTCAAGGAACCTGCCATCGCAGGCTATGCGCGGCTTTTTGCTTTGGAAATCCCGTTGTTTTGTTTAGGCCGGGCTTACCGGAGCATTATGGTGGGGGCCGGATATTTTTCCCAACGGGCGTTGTGCACTGCTGTCCATTTTATCGGGAGACTTTTTTTAATCGTTCTCTTTGTTCAGCTCGGATTTTCTATTCCCGGAGTGATTGCGGCCCATATCCTAGCCGCGCTGCTTGACCTTGTAGTGATTCATTTTTTTTGTGTGCCGTCACTTTTGTTTTCTCCTTCCCGCGGTTCCTTACGCCAACTGTTGTTTGATTCTATTCCTCTTTTTATGTTCGCAATCAGCATGCGCTTTTACAGCAAAATGGATCTTTTTATGCTCAAAATTCTTGGCGGGACAAAGGATCAGGCCGGCTTCTACAGCGTAGCACAAAGTTTATCCCAGGGGTTAGGGATCTTCGCGCTTTCATTTTCTCCTATTCTGATCGCGGGCCTTAGCCATGCCTTGAGGACTCAGGATATGTCTTCAGCCAAACGGATGGCTCGCCAAGCCATGCGGCTTACGCTTTTGTGGCTTCCCTGGATTACTTTGGCAAGCAGTTCGGCCAAAGGTTTTATCCCGATCATTTTCAGCGAAACCTTTGTCCCGGCGGCCTCCATTTTCAGCCTGCTCATTTTCGGAGCCTGGGGACTTTTAATGATCTCTGTGACAACCGCCATTTTGACTTCTGCAGCAAAGCCGGGCTGGACGCTGGCTTTGGCCGCCCCAATGGTTTGTCTGGCGGGCCTGGGACACTGGGCGCTGATTCCCCGTCTGGGAACTCAGGGGGCGTGCCTTGTCACCACTTTTTTTGCCCTGGCAGGGGCGCTGGCTTCTGCCTTGGCTGTTTATAAAATCTGGGAAATTTTTTTGCCGTGGAGCACTTTGTGGAAAAGTGTTTTTATCTCCGCGCTCATTTACGGACTAAGTTTTTTGTGGCCCGTGTCCGGTTCGTTCGTTTTCATTAAAATGCTTTTGCTTAGTATCGTCATTGTTCTCGCGTATTGGAGGCTTGGGGAGTTCGGTCCGTCTGAAACCCACCTTATCCGCTCTCTTTTTCAACGGCGGGGCGAGGTACCGGATATCGAGGGGACAGAGTCATGAACGCGAAACGGTTTGTTTGGTATTGGGTTCCATTACTTTTGCTGCTCTCTTTTGCGGGAATGGCTCTTTTAGCGGTGGTTACAACCCCGTGGGGAATGGGCATTTCACCGGATTCCGTTGATTACCTTACCGCGGCCCGTCATTTACTTGAGGGCCGGGGTTTAAGTGTCTTTTCCGGCGACGGCACGCAGGCTGCTCCGATGCTCATGTGGCCTCCGCTTTTTCCGGTGCTTATTTCAGGGTTGGGAATATGCGGTCTCGAGCTTTTTCAGGCTGCCAGGATTTTGAATGTCCTTCTTTTTGGAGGGAATATTCTGCTGGTTGGATTTTTGTTAAAGCGGCTCACAGGTTCTTTGTGGATTTCTCTGGCAGGCGCGTTGCTGGCTTTAAGCTCTCTTTGTATGCTCAGGATTCATTCGATGGTTTGGTCAGAGCCCCTGTTTCTGTTTTTAAGTTTGCTCGCATTTTATGGACTATCTCTTTATGGCGAGAAACCGCAATTCCGCTTTCTCCTATTTTCAGCCGTCTCAGCCGCTTTAGCCTTTCTCACACGGTACGCGGCTTTTGCGTTAGTGGCAACGGGTACGTTCTCAATTTTTCTGTGGGGGAGAAAGAAAGTACTTCATAAAATTCGGGATGGGGCCGTGTTCGTGGTAATCAGTTGGTTTCCTGTCTCCTTGTGGCTTATGAGAAACACCCTTTATGTTAACGAAGGGAAGACCGCTGTGGGTCTTCGCATGCAGCCTCATCCCTTGTCGCTGGACTATCTGCGCTATGCCCTGCATACCAGCGCCACCTGGTTTGTGCCGGAAAATTCAAGTGTGGGCGTCAAATTAGCCGCCCTTTCCATTTTGGGGGCGGGAATGATTTCTGCTTTTTGCCTGGCTAGACAAAAACTTAATGTTTTTACACGGACCGTTCTTTTGTTTGCTTTTTTCTACAGCTTCATGCTCGTGTGCTATATCGCTTTTCTCGGCTACCGGATATCCCTTGATAACCGCATCCTTTCTCCTCTATTCGCGGCACTGCTTTTATTTTCTTTGCCTTTAGTTCACGCCCTGTGGCGTTTGTTTGAAGGAAGAAACAAGGCTCGAGTGGTTCTTGTGTCAATCCTTGCCGTGCTCGGAATTTCCTATTTTTACCGGGGATTGGTTTGGGCTCGCGTTGTTTATCATGAAGGGCAGGAATTTAGTGGAAGAGCATGGAGAGAGTCACAGCTTTTGCAGGCGATCAAAACCATGCCGCGCGAAATCCCGGTCTATACTAATGCTTCGGATGCTATTTATATTCTGACAGGGCGTACCGCTTTGTCGCTGCCCGGGAAAAAAAGAAGGCCTGAATCCTATGCGACAGATCCTCAATGGATTAAAACGAGGCACGATCTTGAAAAGCGGGGAGCCGCCCTTGCTTATTTTAACCGGATTACCTGGCGGGATTACTATCCGACGGAAAATGAGTTCCAAGAAATTCTGCCCCTCCGCCGGGCGGCCTCATTTCCTGACGGAACTGTGTATCGCTTCGAAGAAACGGGGTATGCTCCGCGAAGTCAAAAACTGTAATCAATGACTCGATAGATTTGCTGGACATTCGCTTGAGGATTTCATGGGAGGTGATTATAATCCACCCCAATGCCCGAAAACAAAGATGAGCCCCTTTTTATTTCAGTCATTTTGCTTTCCCGAAAAATGCCGGATTTACTTGCCCGCGCACTTCGAAGCGTTTTAGCGCAGACGCGTGATGGCCTTGAAGCCATTGTGGTGATAGAAGATTCCGACCGTCAAACTCTCCAAATGCTTCAATCCGTTAAATCCGGTAAAGTCAGGATAAAATCCATTCCCGGACCCCTCACGCCCGGCAGTAGCCGAAATATAGGCATTCAAGAAGCGCGCGGGGAATGGATTGCGTTTCTCGATGACCAGGATGAGTGGTACCCTGAAAAGCTTGAAACGCAGATTCAAGCCGCCCAGCAAGCGCTTAATGGTCATTCTATCTTTTCCTGCCGGTTGGCCGGCCGTTTGTCCGGAAAAGAATTTGTCTGGCCCCGCCGGATTCCGGGCCCCTCCGAACCTTTAAGCGAATATCTTTTTTGCCAGAAAAGCCCATTTTGGGGGAGCGGTGTGATAAAACTTTCGACCCTTCTTGTAAAAAAAGAATTATGCCAAGAAATTCCTTTTAATGAGACATTGCAAAGGCATGAAGATTTGGACTGGCTTTTGCGGGCGACTTCGCGGAATGGGACCAAAATCGAATTTGTATCAAGCGAAGCACCCCTTGTGAAATGGCATTTGGATGAAAGCATCTGCCAGCGTGTCCCTTCGGATTGGCAATATACCTTTTCGTGGATTCAGGAAAACAGGGCGCTTATGACGCCGCGTGCGTACGCCAGTTTTTTACTCACAAATGTAACGCGATCAGCCGTTCAAAAAAAAGACTGGAAAGCGTTTTGGCCCATCCTTAAAGAAGCATGTCAAAAGGGAAAACCAAGGTTGATGGATACCGTAACGTATGCGGCTTTATGGGTGATCCCCGAGAAGATCAAACGCTCGATTTCTCACTTCTTTACGGCAAAAAAAAGCAAGGGAAAATGATCAGATATATTCTACAAACAGCAGTTTTGTTCGAACAAGACGGGGCCCGTCGCCGCGGGTTCCACCGGGATTTCGTCAGGAACTTTTCGCATCAAGCAGGGCATTGTGATTTCACCAGGTATTTTATTTTCTACAAAGATTTGAGTTTTTGTATTCAACCCAAGTTGACATTGCGAAAAGTTCCTTCCTCAACCCGGTCCCCCCTTGGCGCCACCCCTCCTCCGCGTCACCCACCGCTTAATCCAAATAACTATTCAATGTAGGATGCACCAAAAATGACCTCAAATTCTCCTTCTCCTATTTTTATTGTGGGATGCCCTCGAAGCGGAACACGGCTTCTGCGCGACCTATTGCGGTCCCACCCTCATTTAACATTTCCGGGCGAGTCTTTTTTTATCCCGACCTTTTATAAAGCCTACGGGGATCCCCAAACCGAACGGGAAGCTTTAAAATTAGCCGAAAAGATTCTCAAGCTTCCCTGGGTCAGGCTGTGGGCCAAAGACCTTGATTTAACCCCGTCTTCTTTTGCCGGCGACAGAAGCTATAAAGACATCATTTGCCGCCTCTATAAAGCCTGGGCTACAAAGGAAAACAAAAGCCGCTGGGGAGAGAAAACCCCTTATTACATTACAGAAATGCCGGCCCTTTTGGAAATCTTTCCCACCTGTAAAATCATCCATATTATTCGCGACGGAAGGGATGTGGCCCTTTCCTGGTCCCGGTTTCAACCCAATGCTAAAAATATTTTCACGACCGCGCATTCATGGAAATATTTTGTCGAAACAGGGCGCCGTGCCGGAAAAACCTTGCCTCCTGAGAATTATCTGGAAATCCGGTACGAGACACTGCTTGCAGACCCCGTTCAAACCATGAAAGAGGTTTGTTTTTTCCTTAATGAGCCGTTTAGCGAAGCGGTATTAACCACAAGCCCTTTTGCCGAACCGGATGACCTAGCGTTGATAGGATCCTGGAAGCGGAAAGATATAAAAACAAGCAAAATTGTTCCTTCGAATGCCCTAAAATGGAAAAAAGAAATGTCAAAAAAAGACAGGATTCTTTTTGAATCGATTGCGGGTGACCTTTTGGCGTCGCTTAACTATGAAACCGAAGGAATCGTACGCAAGATTTCAAAATCTGAAGAAGTTTTACTGAGAGCGCATCAGTTTATCTGGTACCTTTTTCAAAGGTTGAATCAAAGAGACTTTTTCAGTTCCCTGTCAGGATCTGCCGAGATGATTAAAGCGCAAATTCGTGCCCGATATAAATCAGCCGCAGCCGGGAGTCCCTCATGCGTTTCTGTATGATCACCACGTTTTACCCGCCCTATTCTTTCGGCGGTGACGGTGTCTATGTCCACAGCCTTGCCAATGCCCTGGCCCGTCGCGGCCACGAAGTGGATGTGATTCACTGTATCGATAGTTACAACGCGCTTTCCCGGGGAGCTCTCCCTACGGGCTACGCGAATGAAACGGGTGTCACGGTTCATGGGCTTATGAGCCGGGCAGGTATTTTGTCGCCGCTCGCTACCTATTTAACAGGAACTCCGTTTTTAAAGGAAAGAAAAATCAGGGAAATCCTTGCGCAAAAAAAATTTGATGTCATCCATTTTCACAATATTTCGCTCGTAGGAGGCCCTAAAATTCTTTCCTTGGGTGAGGCAGTTAAACTCTACACCTTGCATGAATACTGGCTGATTTGCCCAACGCATGTTCTTTTCAAATATAAAAAACAGGCGTGTGTCAAAAAAGACTGCTTCAAATGCCAATTAACCTATCTTCGTCCGCCGCAAGTGTGGCGTTATTCGGATCTTCTTAAAAAAAGTCTGTGTCACGTGGACGCCTTTATCGCACCGGGCGAATTTACCCGTTTGCGCCATTTTGCTGAAGGTTTGGACATTCCTATTTTTCACCTGCCCAATTTTTTTAGCCGCCCGAAAGAATCTGAAACCGCACCCGAAACGTCTTTACCCAAAAAACCTTTTTTCCTTTTTGCCGGAAGGCTTGAGAAGTTAAAAGGTGTTCAGACGCTCATTTCGATTTTCAAAACTTACGATAAAGCCGGCTTAGTTATTGCAGGGGATGGAAATTATGCAGCAAAACTAAAAAAAATGGCACAAGGCTCTGACCGGATTCATTTTTTGGGAAGGATTTCACAGACGGAACTTCGCGGATGGTATGAACGCGCCCTTGCTTTGCTGGTCCCTTCGCTTTGGGTTGAAAATTCTCCTCTCGTTATGGCGGAAGCTTTTGTGGCATCGACTCCGGTGATTGCCCGGCGTATCGGTGCTCTTCAGAACATGATTGAGGAAAGCGGCGGGGGATTGTTATTTAGCGATAACGGAGAGCTTCTTGACGCGATGGAAAAAATAAGGACAAACCCAGGTTTAAGGAATCAATTGGGTAAGTCCGGTTACCGGACTTACCAATCCGAATGGACTGAAGAAGCCTGTCTCAATAAATATTTCCGTTTGATCGAGGAAATCCAAGACCGTAAATTAGTGTCATGCTAAGCGAAGCGAAGCATCTCAAAACCGAGATTCTTCGCCCCTTTGGGCCTCAGAATGACAAGCCTAAAGTATCAGGCCCGCGTGGATATCCGGTTCTGGGACATGCTCCGCAGTTTCTTTCCGATAAACTTGATTTTCTCATGAAATGCGCCGAAGGTTATGGGGATGTGGTCAAATTGAAAATTGGGGAGCCGACCTACCTCGTCCTTCATCCCGAGGATATCAAGCATGTTCTGGAGACTCACTTCCAGAATTATGAAAGGGGCCCCCGGATCACAAGCCGGTTGGGAAAACGGTTATACGGGGAAGGGCTTTTCACGGCGGCGGCCGCGGATCATCGAAAGTTAAAGGAATTTTTACTGCCGCTTTTTGCACCCCAGGCAGTGAGCGGCTTTGCCGAGATTATTAACGAAACAACCGATCAAATGCTCACCCGCTGGCACGACGGCGAGGAACTTGATATCTCAAGTGAAATGACGGACTTGATTTTCCGGATTAATGGAAAAATTCTTTTTGGCCTGGATTTTGAGAATGAAGCGGGGGAATTGGCGGAAGCGATTCGCATCCGCCGGGATTATATTCAGCACACTTTTGATTCTTTATTTCCCTTTCCTGAAGCTATCCCCAATGCAATCAACCGCAAGTTTCAGGACGCCATGAAAACGTTTGACCAAACCATTTTTGAATTAATCAAAAAACGCCGCTTTTCAGAATCCGCGTCTTTGAAAGATATGCTCTCAATATTGGTTCAAAAACAAAAAAGTAATCCGGAATTAAGCGACCAGCAAATCAGGGATGAATGCCTGATGCTCTCTTCGGCCGGCTATGAAACCACGGCCGAGGCTTTAAGCTGGACCTGGTTTTTATTGGCTCAACATCCTGAAGAGGAAGCGAAATTGTCAAAACCAAACTGCCTTGAAATGATTCTTTCAGAATCCATGCGGCTTTATCCCCCCACGTGGCTTTTTGTGCGCGGGGCTAGGACAGAAGATCAATTACCCACGGGCGCAAAAATTCCGCAAGGGACAAAGCTTTATCTTTCACCCTATGTGAGTCACCGCAACCCTGCCTATTTTCCAAGTCCTGAGCAGTTTTGTCCGGAACGCTTCCGGCCCGAATCTCGGCAGAGCCGTCCCAAGTATGCGTACTTTCCCTTTGGGGGAGGGCCGCGGGTTTGTATCGGCCAAAATCTGGCAATGATGATAGGAATGTTGGTGATAACTTCAATCGCGAAAAAATTTTACTTGGTGCTCGTGCCGGGTCAAACGGTCGTCCCTGACCCAAAAGTGACCTTGAGACCCAAAAACGGAATCCGTATGCGCTTGATGAAACGCTAAATCATGGAAGGTCACTCTACTTTTTCCTTAATTTCAGTGGTGATTCCTGCATACTCAATATCGGAATCGCTCACCCGTTCGGTCTTAAGTGCGCTTGCTCAAACCCTTCGGCGGATTGAAATCCTTGTGGTTGCAAAAGATCCTGACGGCTTATCAAAACAATTATTGAGCCCAATCAAGGATGCGCGCTTAAAAATAAAAACACTTCCTTCAAATGCAGCGTTCGGTGATCTTGTTAATGAAGGGGTGCGCCAGGCCAAAAGCTCCTGGATCGCCTTTCTTCATGAATATGATGAATGGCTCCCGCGAAAGCTTGAACTTCAATTTCAAAAAGGGCAGTCACTAGACACTCTCTACCCGGTTATTTCATGCCGCCTGAGTGCAAAATCCAAGGGCAAAGAAATGATTTGGCCGCGGCGTTTTCCTTCTCGCCACGAAGACCTCAGTGAATATTTATTCTGTCAAAAGACGCCGTTTTACGGAGAAGGCTTGATCAAATTTTCGACGATTTTGACAAAAAAAGAACTCCTTACAAAAGTTCCTTTTGATGCTTCCTTAACCCGGCACGAAGATTATGACTGGCTCTTAAGGATCAAATCATTCCAAGGAGCTTCGATTGTCTTTGCGGATACGACCGACCCGCTTGTGATTTGGTCAATGGAAGGGGAGGCGAAAAGGCCGAAAGATGGTTTTGATCTTGAGACGACTCTTTCCTGGCAGCAAAGACGGAAGCAGTTTTTTACGCCCCGTGCCTATGCCTGTTTTCTTTTGACAGGGGTTAGCCGCGAAGTGAACGTAGACAGAAATTTAAAAACCTTTTTCCGGCTGTTTCAAGAAGCCTTTCGAAACGGCCGGCCGTTAATCCCTGATTTTTTATGGTCCATTTTGATCTGGCTAAGCCCGCGTACCCTCCAGCACAAAGTTGCACTCTTTTTTGCTCGCGCTAGAGGTTTTTCCGGGCAAGGTCCTCGGCACCATTGATTTTTGAGACCGGGAGATTATAATCAACAACAATGCCCGACCCTAAAGATTTCCCACTCACAGTTTACTCGCCGGAATCCCAATTAAGGACACCCCGCCGCCTTTTGTCTGCCATGTGGCAGGGATTCCTCCACTCCCGGGACTTGGGGTGGCGGCTTTTTGTTCGTGACATTGCGGCCCAATACCGCCAAAGTTTTTTCGGTATTTTCTGGGCCTTTTTCCCGCCGATTATTATGGGGCTTGTTTTTATCCTTTTGCATTCGCAAAAGATTGTGAATTTTAACGAAACGCATGTTCCTTACCCTGTTTTTGTTTTAATCGGCACCACCCTTTGGCAGGTTTTTGTTGTAAGCCTTAATGCTCCTTTAAGGTCGATCGGAAATTCAAAATCTTTGCTCGCCAAAATCTATTTTCCCTGGGAAGCCCTCATGTTAGCGGCTTTTTATGACACGATCTTCAATCTGTTATTCAAAATTTTAGTGCTCGTAGGCGTTTTTGTCTTTTTTAAAGTTCCGGTAGGGCCCGGCTTGTTAGCGGTTCCGTTAGGGCTTTTGATGCTTGTTTTCCTTGGTATGACGATTGGCGTTTACTTTGCGATCCTTGGGATGGTTTACTCAGATTTCATCGCCCTCCTTAATCTGGTAAGTTCCCTGTGGTTTTTTTTCACCCCCGTGATTTACCCGCCGCCGGCATCCTTTCCTTTTTCGCTGGTTAACGTTTTAAATCCTGTGACCCCGATTCTTGAAGGAACAAGAGCCCTGATGACGGGCACCGGTTTACCGAATGCAGTGCCTTGCTTGTTCGTTTTCCTGCTGACCTTTTTTGGGTTTTTCATGGCCTGGGTTCTTTACCGGGTTGCCATTCCTATCATGGTTGAAAGGATGCCAAACGCATAAATGTCTGAAACCCTTCTTCGAGTTGAAAATCTTTCCAAGAAATACAGCACCCATTTCAAAGATGCTCTCCGGTATGCCATGCAGGACTTGGGCACAGAGCTTATCGGCCGGAGCCGTCATCATAAAAATCTCAGGCCTGGTGAATTTTGGGCCGTGAAAGATTTGAGTTTTGAACTTAAAAGGGGAGAATGCCTGGGTCTGATCGGTCCGAATGGAGCGGGAAAATCAACCCTTTTGAAAATTTTAAACGGGCTCATTCGTCCTGACCGCGGCCGGGTGGAGATTCGCGGCCGTGTGGGTGCGCTGATTGAGTTAGGCGCCGGCTTTAACCCCCTTCTGACCGGCCGGGAAAATGTTTATATCAACGGATCCATTTTGGGCTTTTCTAAAAGAGAAATCGACAGAAAATTTGACGCCATTGTTGAGTTTTCGGAAATCGGGAATTTTATCAACAGCCCGGTTCAAAGTTACAGTTCTGGAATGAAAGTCCGGTTGGGGTTTGCCGTGGCCGCCCAGATGGAACCTGACGTGTTTTTTCTGGACGAGATACTGGCCGTGGGAGACGCCGGATTTAGAGCCAAATGTTTTAACGCGATGATTGAAATTTTGAAAAGATCGGCCGTTATTTTTGTTTCACATCTGATGCCCCAGATCGGAAGGATTTGTACGGACGTTCTTGTCATGGATCAGGGGCGGCCGATTCATCAAGGCAAGAATGTCGCGGAAGGAATTCAATGTTATTATTCAAAATTTAAGGTCGAGAAAAGTGTCGTTGCCGGAAATGGGAAGGCCGTGATTCATGCCCTTGAGTTTCAAAATGCGGATCGCCAAAGCACAGGTCAGATTCGTTACCTTGAGGATCTTTATATTGATGCCACGGTTAAATTTCACCCCTCGGTGGAATCGGTCTATCTCAGTTTCACATTTCTCAACTTGGAGCAGCAGGTCGTGGCTGCCTGTCACTCGCAATTTAATGGGACTAAGATTCTTAACGCCGGTCAACCGCTCCGGATGACGGTCAAATTTCCCAGGGTTAACCTTAATCCCGGTGTTTACACACTTACCGTCAGTGTGTCGGATGAGTTGAGTCAGGAAGTTTTGGCGCAGTACCATGCGGTTAAACAGTTACGCGTGACCGGCGATTTCGTGGGATGGGCTCCGGTTCAATGGGTGGGTGAGTGGAATGTGACGCCTCTTGAAAGCGTCCGTCCTGTTTTGGAAAAGGGTGAAAAGATAGGAAGCACCAGTGAATAATCCTTTATTTATCAGTGTGATTGTGCCATTCCGGAACGCGCGTAAAAATATTGAGGAATGTGTTCAATCCTTGATGGATCAGGATTTTCCTAAAGACCGGTATGAAATCATTCTGGTGGATAATGACTCCAGGGACGGCGGCGGCGATCTTTTAAAAAAACACCCAAACCTGGTTCTGCTTAAAGAAAAAAAAACGGGATGTGCGGCGGCGAGAAACCAAGCGGTACGAGCTGCAAAGGGAAACGTGCTCGCCTTTACAGATTCCGATTGCGTGGCGGAGCCCCGGTGGCTTGACCATCTCGCCAAGGCATTTGAGTCAGAAAAGGCATTTGCGGTTGCGGGAGAAATCAAAGCCTATCAGCCCGCCTCAAAGATTGAACTTCAATATGAAGAATTAATGGCTCAAAAAGCCAATCTTTCATACGCATGCCCTTATGCCGTAACCGCAAATGTCGCTTTCCGGAAGTCTGTGTTTGACGAAATCGGTTTTTTTGAAGAAACATTCCTCGCCACGTCCGACGTGGACTTTTCCTGGCGGCTTGAGCACGCGGGCTATTCAATTCACTATCAGCCGGAAGCCGTTGTGTATCACAAAAATGTTAAAACTCGGTGGAGGCTCTTTAAAAAAACATTTCTCCAAAGCTTCTACGCTCCGCGCGTGATCAAAAAAAATATTTCTTATGTCAAATCGCGCGGCAAACTTATGAGGGTCTGGATTTATCCCTACGTGACATTGATCAAAAACACCATTCGTTTAATTTTGCCTAAAACGCAAGGCAAAGAACAGCTCTTGCGTGACACGGTTGTTTTATCGGCTAGAAAATTAGGTCGATTGTGCGGATCCCTGCGGTATGGATTTTTATACCTTTAAAATAGCGACGTTATGTATATCTATCTTTTTTTAGACCCCTTTCCCTCCTGGTCCCAGACATTTAACTTTGATGAAATCGTCTCTTTGGAGCGCTTAGGGCATCAACTGAGAATTATCTCGCTTTTTAAAGAAAGATTTATCAACCATCCCCTTTTAAAAAAAATCAGGACAAAACAAATTAATTACCTCTCACAATATGATCTTTTTCCTAAAAGGTCTTTTTTCCCTCCCCGCAATATTTCCTTCGGCATAAAAAGCCTGGGCCTCAACCTGATCAATAACCATTTTCATTATTTCGGGGTCGATCGCCTCCGCGCGCTTGTGAGAAAAGAAAAGCCGGATCTCTTTCTTGTTCATTTCGGGGCGCTTGGAGAAAAATTCATGTGGCTGAAAAAAGAGTTCAAGATTCCTTATATTGTTTTTTTTCATGGGGCTGAATTTAACATAGAACAATCAAAGAGATACAGCCATTACCAGGAGAGTTTCCGCTTCGCAGATCATTTTTTGGTGAAAAACCGCTATGCGCATCAAAAAATAACCGCACTTGGCTGCCCGCCCGCTAAAGTGACTATGATTCCTTATGGAATTAACCCGGACAATTATGATTATCAGAATGACGGAGCCGGTAAGGCCGGCAAAAAAATCAAAATCCTTGGCGTGGGGCGTCTGGTTGAGTTTAAGGATTTTTCTCTAGCGCTTGATGTAATCCGCGATTGTGCGAAAGATTACCCCTCCTTACAATATGACATCGTTGGGGAGGGACCCTTATTTAAAAAGCTGTCTCATAAAATTAAGATGCTCGGGTTGGAAAAAGTTTGCTTTTTACACGGAGCGAAAAACATGAAAGCGGTAAGCCGGTTTATGGCGAATGCGGATATATATTTCCAACCGGTGCGAATTGACCGGTACGGCGGTACGGAAGTGATTGCGAATTCCATGCTTGAAGCCCAGCTTCACAGGCTGCCTGTGGTGTCCACCCGGGTCGGGGGGGTGCCGGAATCGGTGATTCACCGTGAAACAGGCTTTTTAGCCGAAGAAAATGACGCCGTCACGCTGAAGCAATATTTAATGAACCTTATTCACAACGAAACCTTAAGAAAAAGCACAGGGGAGAAGGGAAGACAATTTGTTCTGAACCAGTTTAATTCGAAAAAACGAATCCTTGAATTAGTGAACAGTTTATCTTCATTTTTGAAAGATCGAAATGGCGGCTAACACCAAGAGACTGTTTGAAAACGCCCTCTTTTTTGTTTTATTTTCAGGAATTGTCATTTTCTACGTTCAACTATTAACGGGATTATGGCTTATTACTCCAGATTCCGCTGACTATTTGGAAGGCGCCCGGTCGATTGCCCAAGGAAAGGGGTATGTGGACGCTCAAGGCCGATTCTTGAGCTTTTTTCCGCCGGGCACATCCTTGATTTATTCGCTTGCCGCTTTCTTCCCACGGGATGATTATTATCTATTTAACGCCTTAACCCTAGCTTTTGCCTTAGGTTTTTTCTTCGTCAGCTATTTCTTCATTAAGCAAAGGTATGGATTCCTGCTTGCCTTGGTTTCGCTCTTTTTTTTGACTTTTTCCGTTATCGTTATCAACCAGAGTGTCTTTGTCTTATCCGATTTTCTCTTTTCCTTTTTTTTCATGCTGACCGTTTATTTGTTTCCCGCCGAGAAGCTTGAAGGATTAAAAATCCAGCAAGTTCTGGGGTTGGGAATCCTGACCGTCGTGTGCTATTACATCAGAACTGCGGGATTATTTATTTTTTGCTGTTATTTTTTCTATCTTCTATTTTTTACGAATAAACATCGAGTGAGAACGCTATCCATCTATTCACTGATATTTTTGGCATCCTTTTTTCTGCTCAGGATCCGGAATTCAAAGGCTGAAACGCCGTTTTCTTATTTTGATTTGCTGTTTCTTAAAAAAGCCTGGTTTGCAGATTCAGGAACAGCCGGGATATCGGATCTGGCAGAACGAACTGGAAACAATCTCATAAGGATTTTTGGAGATTTTAATTTCCTCTTTTCCAATCAATCCGCGGTGAATATAAGCGGAATATTGCTTGTCGGCTTAATGACGGCGGGTGTGATTTTAAACCTCCGTGATAAACGTCTTCGCCTCTATTTATTATTCGCGGCATTCCATTTCATGCAGCTTTCCATCGCCATTGAGGATTTCAGCATTCGCCATATGATCCCTTTGATTCCAGTCAGTTTGATTTTTGTCTTCGAAGGTTTGAATCGATTGTTTATTTTAATAAGGATCCCACCCAAAAACATTTCCCTCGCTGTCATTTTCACCGTTACGCTTTGTTTAAATAAGTATCCTCTTCATGGCTATTCGAACGCTCAGACGATCAGAAAGAACATCAGCCGGAGCGTTCCCAATCGCATTCTTTATTTTGGTTACAAAGACTTTCATGAACTGATTCAAGCGAATAATGTTAACGTAAAAAAAGGAGATATGATTGTCACCCGGCATAAAAAGATTGTTAAATATTTCGTTCCGGAAGTCGCGAAGGTAGGAAACTTTATGCTAACGGTAGATGAGGATAAGCTCTACGCTGATTTGATCAAAAAGAAAGCCAACTATCTTTACATTGATAAAAGACCGAATTTCTTGTTCTCATCTGTCATGGGTGTCATCAACAAACACAAAAGCTACTTTGTCTTAGTCTCGGAAAATAAAAATGCAGCCATCTATAAAACCCAATTCTGATGACAAGAGGATCTTCATGCCGTGTGAGATCACTATTTTGATGCCTTGCAGAGATCAAAAAAAGGAATTTCTGGTCGACGCCTTAAAATCCGTCAAAGAGCAATTGTCGCCTTTTTGGAGATTAAAGGTCATTGTGCATCCGGACAGCCCGGCAAAAATTGATGAAACAGTCAATAGCTTCAGAGATCCTCGGATTGAGATACTGATCAATCAGGGCGTTGGTCTTGCCGGTGCATTAAATCAGGGTATGCGGGGTTCGGATACGGAATTCGTATGTGTTTTATTGAGCGACGATAAACTCGATTTGAAAGCCATTGAAGTCCTGCAGCGGTACATTCATAAATATCCCGAGGCTGACTTTCTTTATTCTTCCCGCAGATTTATGGATGCTCGCGGAAAAAATTTATCTCGGGTTAAACGGAGCAAAAAAAAGTTCGACATCCGCGATTTTGTAACAAAAGGGTCGCCTGTGAAGCACCTTTTATGCTGGCGGCAAACGAAGGGACTTGCAATCGGCGGAATGGATGAAGCTTTGAGCGAACACGGGTGTGATGATTATGATTTTCCCTGGCGGATGGCAGAAGCGGGATTTAAGTTTAAAGCGGTTAAAGAGTGTTTGTATTATTACAGGGTGCATCATGATTTTCACCGTTTAACGACGCACGTGCCGATTGAAGACCAGGTAAGGATATTGAAAGCCATGTTCCGCAAGCACAAAGTCAGTGAACCTGAAATTACAGCGTATATCCAAAATGCTCTTACGGGCTACCTGGTCAAGGATCAAACGCTAAGCTTTGAGGAAAGATTCAAAAAACAAAGTTCCGGTATCCGCCGTTTCATGCGGCGCTCTTTAGGATGGGCTGAAAAAAAGTAATGGCAAAAATAGTCACGGTCTATCGAAGTGAAAAAAGAAGGTTTGTGCTGACGGATATGTCCTATATCCGGTGGTTAAAAATATCCGAGGCATTAGCTAAGTGGGGGCACCAGGTGGACATGGCGACAAATGAAGGCGGCCTTTTGGGCCGGCAATCGCCCGTTCCTATGGGGAAAAATCTCAAGCGGGTTCCTTTGTCCAAAGTGAAGTGGGAGCAGTATGACGTGGTTAAAACCTTATTTCACCGCGGCTTTGAAACCTTAGAAAAATATGGCGGCGCCCGCCATCCTTACATCATCTCCAAGCTGGGATCCGTAGTGGATAAAGAGGACCGGGAAGGAATTTATTTTTATGGGGAAGTAAGAAAACGGCTCTATGGGATTCAGGAAAAAATCCATAAGGCGAGCCGGCGTATTACGGTCTTGACCCGCGAATCTCAACAGTTGTGGGAATCCTGTTTTGGGGAAAAAGGAAACACGCTGCTTGTTCCGGGAGCCGCTGATTCCGCCACCCCGTCTCGTTTGCGGGACCCTTATCCGCAAGGCTTCAAATGGAAATGCCTTTTTTCAGGAAATCTTTATACAAGGCACTCCCAGCCGGGAGCCAACCAAGTCCTGCAGGAAAAAATCAACCGGCTTGGACAACTCCTTTGGAACCGGAAAATCCGGCTTTTTGTCATGGCGGGCGGAGATGCAAGCCGGTTGAACTCAAAATGGGTCACTTATCTTGGGCCTGTTCCTTATGAAAAAACGTGGGATTATTTTTATTTTGCGCATGCGGGAATTGTTCTTGCGTTAGGAGAGTATCCCAATCAAAATGAGTCCACGAAAATTTATCACTACCTGCGCGCCGGCCTGCCTGTGATATGTGAGTCCGGGTTTCCTAATGAAAATGTGATCGAAGAGGCCCGCCTGGGTTTTGTGGTTGAAAATGGAAATCTTGATTTGATGGCCGAGAAAATCGAAGAAGCGGTGCGTTCGAACTGGGATAAACAGCACGCGATGCAATACATTTTATCCCACCATACCTGGGAAAAGCGTGCCGAAAGTTACCACCACTTATTCAAAACGGATTTTAATTAACACCCTTTTATGAATCTTCTGATTTTTTGTTCCACGTTTTACCCTTACCCTGGGGGGGCTGAGTCCCTGTTTGAGGATCTTGCCTCTATTTTTTCTCAAAGAGGTCATCAGGTGACGGTCCTCACTCGCTCCCGGGCAAACCTGCCTGCGGATGAAAATAGAAATGGCATTCGCATTGTCCGGGCTGATTATCCTTTTTACTATATGGATTTCCGGTGTTGTTTTGCCTTTTTGAAGCGCTCCGTCCTGTTTCTAAAGAAAGCTATAAGTCTTCTAAGAAAAAATCAAACCCAGGCGGTTTGTATCGGGCTTTTTGATTTGGGAGTCGTTTATCTTTTGCTTTTAAGCTTTGTGACGAAATTCAAACTTATCGTTTATTTACACGGGGGAGAATTGAGAAAGGGAATCCGGGATTCAAAATTATACCGGCTTGTGTTTTTCCTTTGCTTAAAGCGTTCGGATGCAGTTATTGCGGTTTCCGAGGGTCTCAAGAGGGAAGTCATCCATTTTGCTCCTTTTGTTGAAAATAAAGTCCGGGTGATTCCTAACGGGGTTGATTTGTCAAAGATTGAGCAGGCAGCCGGTGCTTATTCCGGAAAGAATCTTCTTTACGCGGGGCGCCTTGAGCCTGTGAAAAATATTGAAACCATGATTCGTGCCTTTGCCCGGGTTTGTCATGAAATACCCGATAATCATTTATTGATTATAGGAGACGGGACACAGGAAAATGAATTGAAAAGAATCGTCTCAGATCTTGGTCTTGAAAAAAGGATTTTTTTTCTCGGGGTCTTAGAGCGAGATCAAATCTTTTCTCTGATGAAAGAGGCAGCTTTTGTTCTGCTGCCGTCCTTGGCCGAAGGTTTTCCGATCGTGGTGCTGGAGGCTTTGGGTGCGGGCAAAATGGTGATTGGAAGCCGGGTCAAAGGCATTACAGAAATTATTGAAGAGGGAAAAAACGGGGTTCTTTTTGATCCCCGCAATGAGGAGGAATTGGCGGGTTTAATTGTGAAATACGCGACCGACACCCTTTCCCGTTCGCGATTTGAGGAGTTCATCGAGAATATGGATCTAACACCCTATGATATCCGGAAATTAGCCGACGACCATTTGGCTGTGATCGAAGGACGCCAAGGCGTTGCAAGCAGAGAACCCGACTCTCCAAAAGAAATGTCCTTTGAACAAGAAAAGATAAGTCGCTGATGCGTTTTTGCATGATTACGACGTTTTATCCCCCTTATAACTTTGGCGGGGATGGGATTTCGATTGAGCGGCTTGTTCACATGCTTGCGCGCCAGGGGCATGAGGTTGATGTGATTCACTGTGTTGATAGTTTTAATACTCTTACAAACCGGCGTTTGCCGCCGGTTTTATCTCAAAGCAAACCGGGCGTGACAGTGCACAGCTTGGCGAGTGGTGTTGGAATGTTGTCTCCGCTAGCCACTTATCTGACAGGGTATCCCTTTTTTAAAGGTAAAAAGATCCGCAGCATTCTCGCCTCAAAACGCTTTGACGTGATTCACTTTCATAATATATCTCTGATCGGCGGGCCTAAGATTCTTAAATACGGAGAAGCGATCAAGCTCTATACGATGCGGGAACATTGGCTCATATGCCCCACGAATGTCCTTTTCAAATTCAAGCGAGAAGCGTGTAACAAAAAAGCATGTTTTCGCTGCCAGCTCGCCTACCGCCGGCCGCCTCAATTATGGCGTTATACGCCGATGCTTGACCAGGCACTTAAGCATGTGGATGCGTTTATTGCTCAAAGTGAGTTTACCTTGAAACGTCACATTGCAGACAGGCCCGGCATGCCGATCGTGAGGATCCCCAATTTTGTTACTGAGCCTGCGGAAGAACCGTACGTTTCAATGGGGAATCATTTACCCCTTCCCAACCGGCCTTTTTTTCTTTTTGTGGGCCGCCTTGAAAAGCTGAAAGGACTTCAAACCATCATTCCGCTGTTTAAACATTACCGCAAAGCCGATTTGGTGATTGCGGGGGATGGAGACTATGCGAGAGAGCTAAAAAAACTGGCGGGGAATTCTCCCGGAATTCATTTCCTGGGGAATGTTCTACGCGCCGATCTTCACGGCATATATGCGCAAGCCATTGCGGTTTTAGTTCCTTCGATTACTTTTGAAGTATTTCCTAATATCATTATGGAAGCGCACGCGGCAAAAACCCCCGTGATTGTCCGAGACCTTGGTTCCCTTCCCGAAGCTGTGGCCGAAAGCGGGGGAGGGCTGGTCTTTCACAATCACGAGGATTTGTTGGATGCGATGGAACTCCTTTTCAACAATCCTGAGCTGCGAAAAAGTCTTGGCGAAGCAGGGTATCGCACGTACCGTTCCCAGTGGACGGAAGAAGCGTATCTGGAACGTTATCTCAAATTAATTGAAGATGTCCGTCTTCGTAAACAGGGGATCCAAGAACTCACCCCAAATTTAGTTGAAGTTTAAACTCATGAAAATCCCAATGATCAATGATCGCATCACAAACCTTTTGATCCTGATGCTTTTTCTTGTCTTTGGTTTTCTCGGGATTTTACACCACGAAATGTGGCGGGATGAGCTTCAGGCCTGGCTGATTGCGCGCGACAGCCATACGGTTCCTCAATTATTCGAAAACTTCAGGTATGAAAAACACCCTTTCCTTTGGTACGTGATGCTTTATGGCCTGACGCGTCTGACCGACAATCCCTTTTCGATGCAGGTTCTTCATTTAATCATCGCGGCCTCAGCGCTCGCGGTGTTTTTATATTTCTCACCTTTTACGAAACTTCAGAAATTCCTGTTTTCATTTGGGTATTTTCCTTTTTATGAATATGCCGTGAAGAGCCGCAATTACGCCCTGGGCGTTCTTTTTGTTTTTTTATTATGCGCCTTCATCCCGGAGCGGAGAAAAAAGCATTTCCTCATTGCGGTATTTCTTTTTCTGCTTTGTCAAACCAATGTCTTTGGCCTGGTGCTTGCGTTTGCCTTAGGGTGCACTTTGATTGCCGAAGCTTGTTTTGACTCTAACTTCCGCAGCGGGCTATCTCAAAAGAAAGGGTATGCCGCTTTAAGCCTTTTGATTTTCTTGGCCGGAGTTGCAATTGCCACTTTTCAAACGATGCCCACCCCGGAAGAGTGGACTGGTATTGTGAGTGGCAAGGGGATGCACGGGTCGGCCGCGATTTCAGGCATACGAAAAGTCAGTCAAAGCTATTTGCCGGGCGGTGCTCCTCCTAAAATTAAACCTATTCTTGGAATTTCCAAAACGCAGGATTTCTATCTGGCGTGCGCGTTGCTCCTATTTTCCATTTTTTTATTCCTAGAAAAACCATTTGTGCTTTCCTGGTATGGTTTGGGCACGTTCGTGATCCTCTTGTTTTTTTCCATTTTGTACAAAGGCCAGACGCGGCATCACGGAAGTTTATTTATTTTATGGATCGCCTGCCTCTGGATCGCGCATTATTTCAAGCGCATTTCCTTGAAGCCTCAATGGCTCAATTCTTTGTCTGGTTTTTTCCAGAAATGCCAAACCCCTTTGCTTTTTTTGGTACTCTCCGTCCATTTCGCGGCTGGAATCCAGGCGCATCTTAAGGACTGGAAATTTCCGTACTCTCCCAACCAAGAAGTCGTAACGTTTATAAAGAAACATCAACTGGAACAAATGGTCTGGTTAGGGCATGAAGACGTTGTGGCATCCCCTTTAACCGCCTATTTCAGGAAAAAAATTTATTCTGTGAGAGGAGACCGTTTTGGCTCCTTCGTTATTTTTGGACCGGAGCGGAAATGGGGGAGGATAGCGGATCAGGTAGTCCTTCAAAAGGCTAAAAAGATAACGCGCCATTCTAAAAAAGACGTGTTGCTTATCTTGAGTGAAAAACTTGATACGCCCCCTGATTCCGTGACCAAGCTTGAGCAATTCACAAATGGTTTGTCCTCGTCAGAGAAATATTATCTGTACGTCATGAAATATATTAAAACAATTTGACAGAAGGCCGGCTTTGCTTATCCTAGTGTCCGACTTATGACAACAGCTTCCACTCAACTCATCCGCGTTGGCCACAGCCCGGACCCTGACGACGCCTTTATGTTTTATGCCCTGGCCAAAGAAAAGATCCCAATGCAGGGGTTCCGCGTGGAGCATGTCATTGAAGATATCGAAACCCTGAATCAGCGGGCCCTGCTTGCTGAACTTGAAGTGACCGCGGTGTCCTGCCATGCCTATGCGTATCTTTCGGATAATTACCTTGTGATGCGTTCAGGCGCAAGCGTGGGGGATCAATATGGGCCGATTCTGGTTTCAAAAAAGGGGACAGTTCCTCCAAAAGGGGGCAGTCCCCTCATACAGGGCAAAAAAATCGCCGTGCCCGGCAAACTCACCACCGCTTATCTGGCCCTGCAATTATATGAACGTGATTTTGAACCTGTCTTTATTCCGTTTGACAAAATTTTTGATGCCGTTCTTTCAGGCCAGGCGGATCTGGGCCTTGTGATTCACGAAGGACAGATTACGTATGAGGAAAAAGGACTCTCCAATATTCTGGATCTTGGAAAATGGTGGCACAAGAAAACTGGGCTCCCGCTTCCCCTTGGAGTCGATGTGATCCGCCGCGATCTTGGGAACGAAACGATTCAATCTTTTTCCCGCCTTTTCAAAGCAAGTATTGAATACGCCCTTGCCCACCGCGAGGAAGCGCTCGAATATGCCCTTCAATACGGCCGCGGGATCCGCCCCAAGTTGGGGGATCAATTTGTCGGGATGTACGTCAATGACTATACGGTTGAACTGGGTTTGCGCGGAGAAGCGGGCTTGAGGAAACTTTTTGAGGAAGGTTGTTCAAAAGGGATTTTGCCCCACCCGGTTCAACTGGATTTTGTTTAGAGTGATCCGCAAGATCGGCGCTGAAAATTATCTGTCCGTTTTTCTTATCGCTGCTGTTACCACCATCCTTCTTATCCGCCTTTTTTTAAAAATCACGGGTTACCCCCAGCTTGGCGGCGCGGCCGGGCTTCATATTGCTCACATGCTTTGGGGCGGGCTTTTGATGCTTGCCGCCATTGTGATTGCTTTTTCCTTTGTGGGCCGCGGGCCTCTTCAGTGGGTGGCCGTGCTTGGCGGGATTGGGTTCGGGGCCTTTATTGACGAGCTCGGAAAATTCATTACGCATGATAATAATTATTTTTTCCAGCCCACGATCGCGCTTATCTATTTTATTTTTATCCTAATTTTTCTTACGGTTCGCGCCCTGGTGGTGAAAGAGGAATTTTTAGAAAAGGAGTACTTGATTAACGCGCTTGAAGAACTTGAAGAAGCCGCTTTAAATGATTTGGATCTTGAAGGCAAAAAACGGACACTTCAGTACCTTTCGAAATGTAATCCCAAAGACCCGTTTGCTACCGCGTTAATCCGTTATTTTGAAAGAATGAATCCGGCGCCGGTCCGCAAACCCAATGCTTTTGTTAAAGCAAAGCAAAAACTCCGTGTAATGTATTCGCGCATGATCCGGCTGCCCGGCTTTTCCACGGGGATTATTTTGCTGTTTCTTGTTCAATTAATGGTTACGCTCGCGACCGCCATTATTCTCATCTTTTTGCGCGGCCTGGGAATGGAGCAGATTCTGGATACAAGGGTCATTGGGAAAATAGCCCAGAAATTAACCGACCTTTCCTTTATCGACTGGGCCCACCTAGCGTCTTCGTGGCTTTCAACCATTTTTGTGTTTTGGGGGATTATCCGTATCCGCAAATCAAGGCTTGCGGCTTACCGGATGTTTGAACGCTCTATGTTAGTGGCTATTTTTTTAACCCAATTCTTCGCGTTTTATAAGGAGCAGTTCTCAGCCCTTGCCGGACTATTCATTAATATTTTGATTTGGGCTGCGTTACGGTATATGATTGGCCAGGAATTACTTCGCAAAGCCCCTATTGAAAGGCAGGTTTAATCTTGAAACCCCTTACGTTTAAAACAGTTAGAAAAATTTGTTCCGTTTTTTTCTTAGCCGTTTATTTCCTGACAGGTCTGTCTCAGGCTGTTTTTTCGGCCGAGACCCTTAATGTCATTGCGGTCGGAGATACGGGAAGCGGCAGCGAGCGCCAGAAATTTGTCGGGAATGCGATGGGAGAAATATCGCAGCGGGAAAATGTCTCCTTTATTCTTCTGCTGGGGGACAACTTTTATCGCAAGGGAGTTAAATCGGTCGAGGATAAGCAATGGA